>OJRA01000043.1_pt1 | contig 60608 bp, 63 predicted proteins | sample 1599101 | NCBI WGS metagenome assembly OJRA01 (sample SAMN03922526, study PRJEB24848) | human gut metagenome | isolation source: stool sample | host: Homo sapiens | place: Germany | collected 2010-05 | reverse complement strand
CACTAGATCGCTCGTCGGCAGCGTCAGATGTGTATAAGAGACAGGCCGGTCTGCTTCGTGTGACAGAAATCGTTTTCTAAATTTTGGTTTAATATTCCGGCTGTCTATTAGTTTTAGATTTAAGGCTTTCAATATTAATTCATTTCTGTTTGATACTTGTAGTTTTGCGTAAAGAGTTTTAATGCGTGTTTTTGCTGTATTGTAACTTACGCCAAGCATTTGCGCAGCTTCTTTATATGTAATGCCGGAAGCAAGGAGTTTGAGAAGTAGTCGTTGTGAAGTTATAATTAACATAGTTTCTATATATGTCCATTATAAGTCTATTAGAATGTATTAATTAATAATATATTTCTTTATACTTTAAGTCAATCTAATAACATTTTATTGAACATACAATTAAAGGATTGATATGCAAAAGAAATTGAAGTCCAGTGGCAATGGCTGGGAGTTGTATTTCCCAAAACCAATATTGAAAATACTTGGATACAATCCATTAGAGGTAAGGTTGCTCATTACTTCAAAAAAGAGTTCTTTATATATTGAACCAATTAACGAAGAAGATACGCTAAAGTATCAGAATAATATGGTAAGAAGACTCCAAAAAAGTGGTGGAAGTTATGGGTTATATTTTCCAGCCCCTCTGATAGATATATTAGGTATAAATCCTGAAAATGATTTTATAGATGTTGAAATTTTTGAAAATAAATTAATTGTAAAAAGAAGTGAAAACGCTAATTGAGATTAAAACTAAATTGTTAAAAAATTTAGGCTGTAATATTCAGAAGTTAAGAACTTCAAAGAATATTACTCAGGAAGAACTCGCGGAGTTAATTAGTTCTGACAGGTCTTATATAGGTGCTATAGAACAAGGACGCAAGAGCCCTTCTATTTATTGTCTTTATTCAATTGCTGTCGCATTAAAAGTTAAGCTTTCTCAAATCGTTGATTTTGATATCTAAAATTATTCAAATACTCGCCCAGTTTTTGAAGTGCAGGAGTTAAATTTTCTGCACAGAAGCCTGCTCTTACGTAACCTTCCATTTCCAGCGTTTCACCGGGTAAAAGTGCTACACCTGTTGTTTTTTGCACATCTCTGCAAAATTCTCTTGAGGGAACATTAACATTATATTTCAAAAGAACTGTTGTTCCGCCTTTTGGAAGAATGCATCTAACTTTCGGGGTTGTATCCAGCCAGTTTTTCAAAATACTTAGTCCGTTTTGCATAATTTTGAAATTTCTCTCAGCGATACAATCCTTTTGTTCAAGTGCTATGGCTGCGAAATAATCATCCAGAGCACTAATGCTTATCGTATTGTATTGTCTTTGATGGTTAATTTCGTTAATCAAATCTTCTCGTGCAGAAGTAATCCAGCCGACTCTAAGCCCCGGAAGCGAGTATGTTTTTGACATACTGCCTACGGAAATCCCTTTATCATAAATATCTGCAATTGACTTCGAATAAGGCTTTCCAATCAGGTTTAACCCTCTGTATACTTCGTCGGATAAAATCCAGACATTTTTTCTCTCTGCGATTTCCGTAATCTTTTCAAGCATCCAGTCGGGAATAACTGAACCTGTTGGATTGTTCGGATTATTCAGGCAGAGCAGTTTTGTTTTTGGGGTAATAATTTCGTCCAGTTCTTCTAAATCAGGAAGCCAGTTGTTTTCTTCTTTTAAAAAGTATAATTTTACATTACAGCCGAGTGATTCCGGAATTGAGTAGTGCTGCTGGTAAGTTGGGACTATTGATACGACTTCATCTCCTTTTTCAAGCAGTGAGAGAAAGACAAGCTGGTTTGCTCCTATAGCTCCGTGTGTAACTGTAATATTTTGTTTTGTTTCATAAAGTGTTTGTATAGCTGTTTTCAGCCTCTCAGAACCTGTAATATCGCCGTAGCCGAGCTTTATATCAAAGATTTCCTGTGAAAAATTAAGCTCATTTATGCAAAGCGGTGAAATACATGTTGTTGTAAGGTCATACTTTGCTGAGGCTTCGTATTTATTCATCCATTCTTCTATCTTAAAAGCAGCAATTTTCATATCTATATATTATCATAAATTGGTTGAAATTCCGGCTGTTTTTTGTTAGGATTTATTCATCAAAAGAGGGAGTTATATGAAAAAATTATTTTTATCAGTATTAACAGCATTGTTGTTATTTTCACCTGCGTTTGCAGCAAACATAGAGGTTTTGCCTACAATGCAGAGCAAGACAAATGTTCAGGACAGAGTCTGGGTTGGAACATTCCAGATTGTTTGGAATGATTTTATGGACAAAATTGCGTTCACTAAGATTAAGTTTCCTACAGGCACACCTGTTATTGTAAATGAACTCAACAAACAGGATTTTACTGTTGATGAGCTTTCTGAAAAATGTTATTACAAATATGCAGGTATTATTAAAAAGAATACTAAAAAACTTATTACGAAGGCAATCAAGAAGAAATTCAATGAAACGAGTGATATTCTTGACCAGCTTGATTTAACTCCGGGGAAAGACAGATTTCTTGTGTATGCTATGCTCAAGAAAGATTTTCAATTCGCAGCACCGTTTGATAAGCTCGGCAAGTCTAAATTCAGAGATACGGAAGCTGAGTATTTCGGGATTAAATCAAGTTCACCTAAGGAACTTGACGATACGGTAGAGGTATTATTCTATAATAATCCTTCTGATTTTGCTGTAAAGCTTGATACTGCTGGAAATGACGAAGTTTATTTGTACAAGACTGCTAATACAAAAACTTTTAATTACCTGTATGATGATATGTTAAAGAAACAGGAGCAGTTCAGCGGAAGTACAAAATTTAGTGAGGAAGACGAGCTGAAAGTACCTAACCTTAAATTCTTTGAAGAAAAGACATTTGAAGAAATCGGCGGAAACAGGGTTAAGGGTACTAATATAATCATAGACAAGGCTATGGAAACTGTTAAGTTTGAAATGGATAATACAGGTGTCAAGCTCAAGAGCGAGGCTGCAATTATCGCGAAGATGACTGCTTTACTTCCTGCTGAGGAGTCAAGACATTTCTATTTTGACGACACGTTCGTAGTATTTCTAAAAGAGAAAGGTAAAGAAAAACCTTACTTTGCTCTGAGGGTTTATGACATCTCGAAATTTCAGGGCTAGAGTTGTTTAATTTCTTATGGGGCGCATTCTCGCAGAGAATGCGCTTTTCTGATGATAAAATGTAATTTTTTATTACAGGATTTTCTTTTTGCATGTTTCTATATTAAAATATTATTATTGTGAAGACCTTGGTCTTTTATTCTAGAAAAAGTTTAATAAATAGTTGGGAAAAATTTGAATGAGAAGAAGAAGGAAGTATGATTTTTATCTGGTTGTTTTCTTGACCATACTTACTGTGGGATATTTTACGTACAACCATATGTCTGCTGAATCCAGAGGGGTAGAGAATTATTCGGAAGCTCTTGAGGCGTATAAGTCAAGTGATTATGAAAAAGCTTATGAAGAATTTGCAAAAGTTCCATCCGGTTCTACGCTTAAGCCGTCTGCTCTATTCAGGCAGGCCAGATGTGCTACGAATATGGATAAGAAAGAACTTGCTATAAAAAAATATAACCGTATTGTGCATTCTAGCGTAAAGTCTTCTATTGCACCAATAAGTGAATATAATATGGCAAATTTGATGTTTGAAATTCAGGATAAGGGTGCGAAAAAACATTTTAAAAAAATAATAAAAAAATACCCGACGAGCGATTATGCTGTAGCGTCAAATTATTACCTCGGGCTTATTGAGGTTTCAAATCCGCCTAAGAGTGAGAGGGGTTTAAAGAAATCTAAGAACAGGGCGTTTATTTATTTCAAAAATTATCTTGAAGAAGCGCCTGACGGAAGGTTTGCATTAAAAACAATTGATGAGATCAAAAAGCTTGGGGTTCAGCTTACAAACTATGATAATCTTTTGATTGCAAAATCTTATTATGCAAACGGCGAGTATACAAAGGCAAAGGATTACTTGAACAAGACTACGCTTGCTGAAAGCTGGTCTGACTTTGCAAAAAATGAGTATAAGCTTGGGAATAAAGAAAAAGCGAATTACTATGCAGAACTCGGGTTGAAAAAGCACGCCTCTAATACGCCTAATGCTGATGTTTATGAGGTTATTGACAATTATATTGTCTCTTTTCCTCTGCGCAGGGATGGGATTATTAAACTTAACTCGCTGGGGTTGAATTCTACCGGCGCAGATTATGCAGCGTATCTCAATTGTAATGAGGTTGTCGCATCTAACCTTAAGGAAGCCTGTTATAGAACTTTGTATGAAAAATATCCGAGTGGTCAGTTTTCCGCTGATTCTCTGTTTAATATTTTTATGGCAAAGTATCTTCAGAAGAAATATTATGATGCACAGAGGCTCGGTTTTCTTCATTTGAAAAAATTTCCGGATGTTAATTCAAGTCCGGCTGTGACATATTATATGGGAAAAATTGCGTTTAAGCTTAAGCATTATGAAAGCTCAAATAATTATTATAAGCAGGTTATAGCTAAATATCCGGATTCTTATTATGCTTTCAGGGCAAATTATAATTTGTATAAGGATGACGGTCTGTTTCCGTTTTTAGAGTTGAACGAAAAACCGGTTGTCTTCCCTTACAAAAAGTCGCTTGATAATAACCTTGTTGTAAAACTGGCTTATCTTAAGGATTATGATTTAGTAGAAGAGCTATGTAAAAAGGATAAGTTTATTCAGAGCTGGATTGCCTACGAAAAAGAAAATTATACAATTTCAGCGGTTCTGGCGCGCAAGGGAATGGAAGAACTTGCTGTAAAACCTTCGTTTGAAGATTTGAGATGGCGTCTGGTTTATCCTATGCACTACTATGATATTGTTGATAAGGTCAAGGGCGGCAATAATCCGATTATTCTTGAAGCTATTATTAAAGAGGAAAGTCATTTTAATCCGTTTGCAAAGAGTTCTGTCGGTGCGGCCGGTTTAATGCAGTTAATGCCTGCTACATATAATGAAGTCGTCAAAAAACATAATCTGCCGTCCGATTTGAATGCTGAAACTGCTAATATTACAGCAGGAAGTTATTATTACAGCGGGTTAAAAAAGGTACTCGGTAATAAAGACTTGTACGCAATTGCTGCTTACAACGGCGGAATCGGCTCTGTAACCAACTGGTTCTCAAAGCTTATTTACAGTGATATAGATGAATTTGTCGAGCAGATTCCTTATCCGGAAACAAAGAATTACGTTAAGAAAGTTCTTAGAACATACTGGGTATACGGAAATGTATATTAGGGGTAAATGTTTTTTAGCAATTTTATCAACGGGGATTTTTTTGTCAGTTTCAGCTGCTGGTAATCCTTATGAGATGATGCTTACAAATAATAAAGATATCGAAAACCGGCTGATTTTTTTCGATAAGTTATACGGTTGTGTGCCGCATAAATATCATCAGGAAGGTGTCGGAATTTACCTGATTAATGGAAAAATTAACGGTGCGTGTTCCTTAAAATGGGTTATGGCTGATTGTAATTTCCCTGAAGGCGTGTACCAGAAGTTTGCAGAGGTTCAGAAACACAGGACTATTGAAAGAGTTAACAGGCTGCATGATGGCTACAGGCAGGAATTGAAGGATAAAAACTACAGGTATCTTTTGTCAACCGGTAATAAATACTGTAAAATTATTTTTTAGTTTTAAAAGTGAGGTAAACAATGAAAAAGATTTTATTTATTTTTGCGTTATTAATCTTAAATATAGCCGTCTGCAATGCAGAAGATACTGTTATTACATTAAAAATGTACAGCTGTAAGTCACGTACGCCGGATCCGATATGGTTTAACTATTATCCTGAACGGAGTGCAGAGCAAACCTGTATGCCGCTTGGCCCGGCTTCCTCAAGTGATGAGTATTATAAAACAACGCCAGATTTCACGAGCTGCGTTAAGGATTATATTGAAGGTGTAAATATATATAAGTCAGGTATGGCTGATTGCGAAGAATTTATCCGTAAAGAACATATATTAAGAAATGGGGCTTGCGTAGTTGATATAGAGAAATCAAGTATGCGTGTGAGAAATTTTATGTGCGGCGGCGCAAGTGATGAAGAAGCTGACAGAATAAGAAAACTGTACTCTAAGTAATGGAAATCAAGGCTTTAAAAATCACCTATTTGAATGTTATGTGTAATGGCAAAATCGTGTACAATATTGGTGCAATTTAGTTATTTAAAGGTTAATGTATGAAAAAGCTATTCTTAATGACTTTAGTTTCTATTGTATCAATATTCTGCACAGGCTGTGTTAAATTTTCGTATGATATTCAAATTGATGACAAAGATAAGGTAACAATTTCCGAGTTGAAACAGGTTAAATTTCCACCATTGAGTTCGGAAACTTTTCAAAGAGATCTGAAAAAAGATTTAGGACCTATAGTTAGCAAATATATAGATGCCGGTTATGAAGTTGATTTGACTTTTGCTGATAAGGATGGTAATTCAGGCTTTGTTATAAAAAGAAAAGGGCTTTCATTCCTTGATGCTTCTGAAAATATGCCAAAAGGATTTAAGAATAATGACAAAAATTCTTTTGTCGTTAAAAGAGGTCTGTTAAAAAGGTTCTATAAGCTTCATCTCGTATATACTCTTGAAGATGCCGTAAATGAGGCTGCTACAGAAGCTCAAAACTTAAAACTGGCCAGTAGAGCTTTTATAAAATATAAAGATGTCTTAAATAAGATTGCTATGTCAACAACTAAAACAATCGATCCGGTTAGCGGTAATGTTTTGGTAACTACTAAATATGCTGGAGGAAATGTTGTTCTAAGTCAGTATGATTCGCTTGCTGCCAGCGGCGGATTTCAAGAACAGGCTTCGCCTCAGGCAGAATTAACTATAAAAATTCCTGTAAAAGCGACAAAACATAATGCTTCTAAAGTAATTAGCGATACTGAATATAAGTGGATTTTGTTAGATGAAAGTCAGCCGGTAGAAATTATTATTGAATATGAAAAATATGATTTCTCTACTATAGCAATGATATTTTCAATATTAGTAATAGGAATAGGCGCCGTATTGTTAGCACAAAAACTTCGTGCTGAAGATCCGGTACAAGGTTTATAATAAGAATAGGAGGACACGAATGTCAATAACATTAATAGCATTGGTTGCTGCAGCAGTAGTAATATTTTGGGCGTATGGTATATACGTATCTTTGATTAAGACAAGAAACAAAACACAGGAAGCTTTTTCTGCAATAGATGTACAGCTTAAAAAAAGATATGATTTAATACCTAATATCCTGACAATCGCACAAAAGTATATGGATCACGAACGCGGTCTAATGGAAGAAGTTACCAAATTGAGAACTCAGGTTATGGGTATTCCCAGCAGTTTTGAAAATATAGACAGAAAAATTGCTCTTGATGCTCAAATTGCTCAAAAAATGGGACAAATTATGGTTGCAGTAGAAAACTATCCGCAGGTTAAGGCTGACCAGACAATGATTACTGCAATGCAGACATATAACGAAGTTGAAGAACATATTGCAGCTGCAAGACGTTTCTATAACTCTGCTGCAAACGAGTTAAAAAATGCAGTAGAAATTTTTCCATCTTCATTCTTTGCAAGAATGCTTAATATTAAAGCTGTTGATTTCTTCAAAGCAGAAGAAAAAGAAAGACAAGCAGTTAATGCTGCAGACTTTTTGAAGTAGAATAGTTTTTAAAAACACCCAAGCTGTATTATAGCTTGGGTGTTTTATTGGGCAAATATAGTAGGGTGACAATATGACAGAAGAAAAAACATATTCACAGATGCGTAAAGAATTTCAGGAAGCATTTTTCAAAAAAATATCTCCAGGATTGTCTAAATATGAATCAGAACGCCTGCGTCAATTCGGGTATACTCGCGCAGTTAAGATAGCAGCACTTATCATTATTCTGGTGCTTGTTTTTCTGACGAAACAAATAGACATTGGCTTAATAGTCTTTATATGCTGTATTGCCGGTGCGGTATGTTTCGGGCTGAAGAAAAAATTTGAAAATGAAATTAAACAAAAAATTATGCCCTATGTCTGTAAGTGTCTGGGGGATTTGAAATGGAAATATGCCCAATGTTCTTTTGAGCAGTTATTATGCAAATCCGGTATAATTGACCGTTATAATCGCGTCAGCTATGATGATAGTTTTACAGGAATTTATAAAGATATAAATTATGAAATTTGTGAAACTAGTTTTTACTATACAACTGGTACAGGTAAGAATAGCAGTACAAGAACAGTATTTAAGGGTGTAATGATTAAACTGGATATGAATAAGAGCTTCACTGGAAATACGGTTATACGTCCTGATACATTGAAGCATGCCTCTCCTGCTGCAAACCTTAAGCACACAACATTAGAAGATGTAGTGTTTGAAAAGAAGTTTGATGTTTTTACAGATGATGAAGTTGAGGCAAGATATTTGATAACTCCGAGTTTTATGGAGCGTTTGAATAATATGAAAACGGCATTTAGTGCTGATAGAGTTTCATGTGCATTTTATGATAAATATTTGTTGGTAGGTTTGCATACTTCTAAGGATTTATTTTCGATTGGTTCTTTGAAAGAACCTGTAAACGATGGCAAGCAGTTCTTCACGATGTTTGAAGAAATTTTATCAATAATCAAGCTGATAGACCACTTCAAGCTTAATCAAAAGATTGGTTTGTGAGGTTTGATAAAAGTATTCTTTTTGTGTAAAATACTTTTATGAAAAACGGATTATTTATAACATTTGAGGGCGCTGACGGATGCGGTAAAACTACCCAGATTGAGCTTCTGGATAAATATTTAAAAGATAAAGGACTGGAAACCCTTATAACGCGTGAACCCGGTGCAAAAGGTCTGGGGGTTAAATTGAGAGAAATTCTTTTGAATTATGAGGGGGAAGTTTCTCCTAAAGCCGAATCTTTTCTGTTTCTTGCAGACAGAGCGCAGCATGTTGATTGTTTAATTAAGCCTGCAATAACGGAGGGTAAAATTGTTCTTTGCGACAGGCATACGGACTCGACTGTTGCGTACCAGGGGTATGGACGTGAACTTGATATTGTACAGATTAATTATTTAAACAATCTTGCAACCGGAGGACTGAAACCTGATTTGACTATTATTTTTGATATAGATGTTGAAACTTCTATGCAGAGAGTAGGTAAAAATAAAGATAGAATGGAGTCTGCCGGTGTGGAATTTTTTAACCGCGTAAGGTGCGGGTATCTGGAAATTGCAAAACAAGAACCCCAAAGGGTTAAGGTTATAAATGCTTCTGATACAATTGAAAATATACATAATCAGGTTGTGGAGCTCGTTAATAAGTTATGAATCTTCTGGAATTGGAACAAGCTGTAAATACGAACAAACAGAATATAGATTTTGATACTTTAAGAAAGGAACTTTCAGATTTGGAGTCGAAGCTTCAGACTCCGGAAGTGTGGTCTAATCAGAATTTGGCATCAGAGTTGGGGCAAAAGTCCAGAGAGATTAAAGACACTCTGGAAATGTTTGAGCGCTGGCAGTCAATTATTGATGATGCCAGAACTGCGCAGGAAATAGGCGATGAGGAGCTTATTAAGGAAAGTGAGGCGCAGTTAGACCAGCTTAAAAAAGAACTTGATAAATATGATTTCCAAAAAATGCTTTCAGGTGAATATGACGAAGCTGATGCGTTTTTGACGATTAATGCCGGCGCAGGCGGAACAGACGCACAGGATTGGGCAAGTATGCTTTTAAGAATGTACACCCGCTGGGCAGAGGCCAAAGGCTGGAAAGTTGAACTTGCGGATAAGTCTGACGGTGAAGAAGCCGGGATAAAATCTGCTACAATAAAAATTACAGGAAAATACGCATACGGTTATGCAAAGGCAGAAAAAGGGGTTCACAGACTTGTCAGAATTTCACCTTTTAATGCTAACGGAAAACGGCAGACGAGTTTTGCGTCCTGCGAAGTTTCGCCGATTATTCCTGATTATGAAAAAACAATTGTAATTCCTCCAGAGGATATTGAGGTTGATACAATGCGTTCAGGCGGTGCAGGCGGCCAGAATGTTAACAAAGTTGAAACTGCTGTCAGGATTTTGCATAAGCCGACAGGGATAGTAATAAAATGCCAGCAGGAACGCTCTCAGCTTCAAAATAAAGAAAATGCAATGCAGATGCTTGCCTCTAAACTTTTAGAACTGCGTCAAAGGGAACATGAAAAGAAGCTTGCCGAACTTAAAGGTGAAAATTTTGATATAAATTTCGGCTCACAAATCCGCTCCTATGTTTTCCACCCTTATAAAATGGTTAAAGATCACAGAACCGGCTTTGAGATGGGGAATGTTGATGCAGTGATGGATGGTGACTTGGACGGATTTATTGAAGCTTATTTAAAGTCTAAGTGATTTTTTTGAAAAGCTCCAAAAATTTTATTGCCGGTTTTACAAGATATTTGTCTTTTTTGTAAAATATAGCAAATTCACGTTTATAATTATAGCCTTTAATCTTTTTGATGCATACATTCTCCTTTTGCGGAAAATATTTTATAAACAATTCAGGAAGAAAAGACACTCCAAGACCTTCATCAATCATCGAATATATGGTTTCTGCATTGTGGCATTCTATTACAGCTTTCGGTTCAAAGCCGTTTTCCTCGCATAAGGCTTTAAGGTATTGGCTTAGTGCCAGCTGTTCGGGGAAAATTATAAAATTGCTTTCTTTGAACTTCCTCATATCAATTTCATCGTCAATGCATTCAATATTCCAGCTTTTAGGATATGCTGCAAAAACTGTTTCATTGCATATATGTTCTGCCTTATAAATCAAACTGTCAGGGTTTTCTGTACCTAAATAAAAATCAATTTTGTCCTCTGCCAGCATTTTTTTTAAAATAAAAGTTGGATACTCTTCTATCTTAATATAACAGTTCGGAAAATCTTTATGAAGTTCTTTTAGAATTTTCGGCATAAAACAGTAACACCTGTGCGATGGAATACCGATAACTATATAAGTTTTTGACTGGTTTGAAATATCAGACATTTCTATTTCCAGTTCGCCTATATCAGCCATAATCCGTTTTGCCTTGCTAACAAAAGCTTCTCCGGCGTGGGTAAGTTTTATCGGGTTCCTTTCAAAGAGTTCAACGCCGAGTTCTTCTTCAAGAAGCTTAATGCTTTTGCTTAATGAAGGCTGCGAAATAAATAATTTTTTTGCAGCATTTGTAAAATTTTTTTCTTCTGCAATTGTCAAAACTTGTTTTATCTGATTAATGTTCATAAATACATTATAGCAAAAAGAATATAATCTTAGCATTTTATTATAGATAAAAACTATAGCTGCTATAAATTATTAGTATTATACAATGGGATTTGAGCGTTTTATACTAAATACAGTCAAGGGATAATAATTACGTGAAAAAGATAATTACAATAATAATACTCGGAGCTTTAAGCTTAAGCTCTTTTTGTTTTGCCGGAGAAAATGCCCCGATGGCTGTTAAGGCTGAAAAAGAAAATACCGCATCATACTGGGAAAATTATGGTGATGAACTTTTGAACGGGTATATTCAGGAAGCTCTGGAAAATAATTTAAGTATAAAGATTGCGGGAGCAAGAATTAAGGAATCTGAGGCAATTTTAGGTACTATAAATGCGCAGAGGCTTCCTCAATTGAGCATAAATCCGAGTGTTTATCCATACAGGACAATATCGCGCTGGTCAGGAAATTTCGGAAGCGGAAACTTGCTGTATTTCCCTTTGCTTTTAAACTGGGAGCTGGATATTTTTGGTAAGATTTCTGACAGGGTTCAGGCATCAAAAATGGGGGTAAAGATTAGCAAAGAAGATTTGAATATTGTTAAACTTGCAGTATCGTCTGAAATTGCAGCTTCTTATTTTAATATTGTTCTTGATGATAAACTGATAAAGAATTATGAAGAGATTGCATCCAACCTTGATGAAACAATCAGGCTGAAAAGACAGTTGTATGAAGGCGGAATTATTCCTTATGATAATCTATATGTTTCGGAATACGAACTTGTAACTCAGAAAAATCAGCTAAATTCGCTGTTAAGACAGAGGGAAATCCTTCTTCATCGTCTTGCAGTGCTGAGAGGAGTTTCTCCGGACGGAGGTAGTAATATTCAAAGAACTTCTGTTGAAAAACTTGAGTTTCCTTTTGGTCTAAATGCTGAGATTTCTTCTGATTTAATCTTTAACAGACCGGATGTTGTTCAGGCTGAATATGTAATAAAAAAGGCGGCATTTGATGTCAAAGCTGCTAAAAAAGCATTTTTGCCTTCAATTAATCTGAATGAAATGGTCGGTTTTGAAAGTCTTAAGGCTGGCAGACTTTTCAACTGGAACAGCACTGTGTATCAACTGGGCGCAGGCTTGCTTCTGGATTTATATACAGGCGGTTACAAGATGTCCTATCTTAAGTATAATAAAGAACTTGCAGTTGAAAAACTGCATCAGTACAACAATGTTCTTTTGAATGCAGTTTGTGAAACTGAGAATTCAATTTCAAGCTACAAGGCTGATTATAACTCGTATAGCGAATTTAAAAATATGATAGAAAAATCAGGACATTACTATAAGGTTGCAAATATAAGATATACAAACGGTACCGGCAATAGAATTGATGAACTGGCCGCAAGGCGTCAGTTTCTTGTGAACGAAAATTCAATGTATCTTGCCAAGATAAGTGCATTAGTGGACACAATTAACATCTACAAAGCACTGGGAGGCAGTATAAATTGAAAAACTTCATCAAAATGGTTTTAAAATATTATTATACAGTAATCGTTATGGCACTTTTTATCCTGATTATGGGTATTGTAACCATAGCAAAAACTCCGATTGATATTTTCCCTGAGATTAATACTCCGGTTGTAACAGCCGTATGGACTTATACTGGTATGCCGGCTAAAGATATTGAAAGAAGGATAGTAACAATTGCTGAGCGTGCTTATGCTTCAAGTGTTAATGATATTGAACACATAGAGTCACAGTCGCTTCTCGGGGTTGGTGTAATCAGGGTTTTTCTTCACCCCGGTGCAGACATAAATACAGGAATTACTCAGGTCAGTGCAACATCCCATGTTTGTATGAAAACTATGCCAACAGGGATTATGCCTCCTAATATTCTTAAGTATACTCCTACAACTATTCCTGTTCTGCAGGTTGTAATTTCTTCTCTGAAACTCCCTATCCAAAAAGTTACAGACTTAGCGCAGAACAATATCAAGGTTCAGCTTACAAAAGTTGAAGGAGCACAGGTTCCGCTTCCGATGGGAGGTAAAGTCCGTCAGATTATTGTTGATCTGGATATGCAGAAAATGGAAGCAAGAGGGCTTACGCCTGCTGATGTTACAAAAGCGGTTGCCGGCCAAAATGTTATTATACCTTCCGGAAACACAAAAATTGGCGGCAAAGATTATCTTGTTTCTTTGAATAATGCTTCTTCAACAGTAGACGAGATGAATAATTTCCCGATATTTTCTCCAAAAGCAAATCAGGTTGTTTACCTTTCAGATGTCGGATATATTCACGATGGAAATGCTATTCAGACAAATATGGTAAGACAAAACGGCGCACCGGGGTCTTTAATGACTGTTTACAAATCAGGAAGAGTATCCTCACTTAAGGTTGTTGACGGTACAAAAAAACTGCTTCCGGTTATTTCAAAAATTATTCCTGAAAGTGTAAAAATGCAAGTTCTTTTTGACCAGTCTGTTTTTGTAAAAGCTTCAATACGAGATGTAATTTTCTCGGGAACTCTCGCGGCTCTTTTGACGGCACTTATGGTCTTGATATTTCTGGGAAGTGTACGTTCAACTTTTATTATTGCAATTTCTATTCCGCTGTCTGTATTATTTGCTGTTATATGTTCTTCTATTTGCGGGCAGACTATTAATATGATGTCACTGAGCGGTTTGGGGCTTGCAATTGGTATGCTTGTTGATAACGCAACAGTCGTGATTGAAAATATTTTGAGAAATAAAGAGTCAATGAAATCTGCTTCGATTAAAGAAGTTATTTATAAGTCTACAGCCGAGGTCGCAACCCCGACTTTTGTGTCAACGCTTTCAATATGTACTGTTTTTGCGCCGATATTTTTGATGGAAGGGGCAACAAAATACCTTTTTATACCGCTTGCGATGTCTGTAATATTCTCAATGCTTGGATCATATATGCTTTCTAATACACTTGTTCCTGTGCTTGTAGATAAACTGCTTAAGAAAAAAGAAGTCTTAGACAGTAAATCATTGCTTTTTAAAGTTAATAATTTTGTCAATGTAAATTTTGAAAAACTGAGAAAAGTTTATAAAAAATACCTTGTGCGCTCTATTATGGCGCGACCAAAGAAAGTCGGTGCTGTTTACGGCATAATAATTTTATCTTCACTTCTGCTTATTCCGTTTATAGGCGAAAATTTCTTTCCGGAAGTTGATGCAGGTCAGATAAGACTTCACGTTTATGCTCCGCATGGTACAAGAATTGAAGAAACAGCAAGGGAATTTACCAGAATTGAAAATACAATTCGAAAAGTCATTCCTTCAAGAGAGCTTGATACTATATTGGATAATATTGGTCTGCCTGCAAGCTCACTTAACCTTGCGTTTATGGACAGCTCTCAGATTGGTGTCGGTGACGGCGAAATTCTGATTGCGCTCAAAGAAAATCATAAGCCGACAAAAGATTATGTAAAGCAACTTAGAAAGACTTTGAATAAAGAATTTCCTGATACTGTATTTTTCTTTCAGAATGCTGATATGGTGGGTAAAATACTTAATTTCGGGCTTGCTTCTCCTATTGATGTTCAGATACAGGGTAAAAATATTTCAGAAAATTATAAACTTGCTGTTAAAATGCTTGAAGATATTAAGAAAATCAGAGGAGTTGCCGATGCTCATATTCACCAGATTACAGATGCACCGGAATTAAGGATAAATGTTGATAAAACACGGGCAGGCATAATGAACCTTTCACAGGAAACTGTTTCCAGAAATGTCCTGACAGCGCTGACTTCAAGCGGACAGGTTGCGCCTAATTACTGGGTTGATCCTGAAAACGGCGTAAACTACACACTTGCTCTTCAGGTTCCGCAATATAATGTTGATACTGTTAAAAATGTTACTGATATCCCTGTTGCATACAGCCATAACTCTCCGGTCAGACTTTCAAATATAGCTGAGGTCAGCTCAGGTGTAACCTCAAGTGTTGTAAACCATTATGACATTATGCCGGTTTATGATATTCTGATGAACCTTCAAGACAGAGATCTGGCAGGTGTAGCTTCTGATGTTAACAAAGTAGTTAGAAAATATCAGAAACAAGCTCCAAGAGGTACTTTTATAAATATTCACGGTCAGGCTAAATCTATGAATTATGTATTTTCATCGCTGCTGTCCGGTTTAATGCTCGCACTTATTCTTGTTTATTTATTGATAGTTGTTAATTTCCAGTCTTGGAGAAATCCGTTTATTATAATTACTCCGGTGCCGCTTGCTCTTTCCGGAATTATATGGATGCTGTTTGTTTCTGATACAACATTCAGCGTTCAGGCTCTGATGGGTTCAATAATGGCGGTAGGCGTTTCCTGTGCTAACTCAATACTTGTTGTCTCTTTTGCAACGGACAAGATGAGAGCGGGTTATTCTTCTGTTCAGGCTGCTATACAGGCCGGCTATACAAGAATAAGGCCTGTTATAATGACTGCTTCTGCTATGATTCTTGGTATGCTTCCTATGGCATTGGGTATCGGCGAAGGCGGAGAACAGAATGCGCCAATCGGACGTACAGTAATCGGCGGGCTGATGTTCGCAACTTATGCAACACTGGTTATTGTGCCGATGCTTTTTGCAATTTTAAATAAAAATAAAAAGTTTGAAAGGATGGATAATGAAGATTAACCGTAAAAATATAATAATTGCAGTTGTCGTAATCTTTTTCTTAATTGGAATAATTCCGAAAATTGCAAGGTACATTACAACATCTTTAAATGCAAAAGAAACTCAGTATGTTGCATTTGTTGAGAAACCTCGAATTTCTGACGGAGCAGACTCGCTGGAACTTTCCGGTGAATTAAAACCTTTTTTACAGACTGAAATTTTTTCAAGAATTAACGGTCTTGTAAAGGACAGATATGTACAGTTAGGAGAAAAAGTTAAAAAAGGCCAGCTGCTCGCAGAAATTGATACGCCTGATTTGGATGCAGAAGCTGCAAGTGCAAAATCAACTTTAATTTCGGCACAGAAACGTTTAATGGAGGCAAAGTACCAGCTTGATTACGCATCGAGAACTTATGAAAGGTACAGAAATTCTTCTCAAGACGGCGCTATTTCTGCTCAGGAACTGGAGGCTAAATATAATAGTTTCAAGACTTCCGAGATGGCTTACGAAGGAGCAAAGGCTGATGTTGAAAAAGCTAGAGAAGATTTGAACAGGCTTACGGCTTTGCAGTCTTATAAAAGAGTGACATCACCTTTTGACGGAGTTATAAGCAAATATAATATTGATGCAGGTGCAAATGTTGTTGCAGGAGGAAGCAGTACAAGCACAAGCCTTTTTGAAGTACAGCAGATTGATAAATTCCGTGCAGCTATTTTTGTTCCTCAAAGCTATGTGAGATTTATAAAAGACGGGCAGGATGTTGATGTGTACATTCCGGAAAATCCTTCACTGAAAGTTAAGGGCAAAATTTCACAAATATCAGGAAAATTAGACAGTGTATCAAGGACAATGGAAGTTGTTCTTGTAATTCCTAACGACAATAAATCAGGACTTTACAGCGGTTTGTATGTTAAAACTAACCTTAACCTTCAGGGAAAACAAAAGTTTCTCACTGTTAATCCTTCCTGCCTGACGACTCTGGCAGGGCCTGACCAGTATGTTGCAGAAGTAAAGCCCGATTCTGCAATACATTTCATAAAAGTTAAACAGGGGCGCGACCTTGGTGACAGAATTGAAATCCTTGAAGGCTTAAAAGGGGATGAAATGCTTATCACTAATTTGACAGACGAATTAAAAGAAGGACAGAAAGTGAAGTTCAAGGAGGTAAATTAAAAACAGGCAACCCCAACTATAATCTACTTCACAGGCCGTCAATTAATTTGCTTTTGGTTTACGAATGCGTATTTCATTGTCTGCTATATAAACTTCAAGTGTATCAGTGGTAGGGTTGATTTGCAGACCATCAATAATTGCCTTAGGTATAACCATTCCCCAGCTATTACCTACTTGAACCATTTTCTTTTTTATCATGTATTTACTCCTGTTAATACTTGAATACTAACATAAATTCCTTGATAAATGATACTTATTAATGTTATAACAAATGTAAGTATTAAGGAGGTGTTATGGAAGAAAACAAAATAAAAGAAATTTTCACTATAATTGAAATGTTTGAAACGACTCTGTGTGCTTTGAAATGGCACCGACATAATTCATCAGCATTTTTAGAAATAGATTCAATTATTACAGTTTATGATTTTATATTGAATAAGCTTAAGGTTTTTTGCTGTAATAACATTGGATTTCCAGAGGACTGATAACTTTAGTTTCCAGTCAATCCGTCTGAGCTTTTCTTATAATTATCTTTGATATACTGTTGGCGTTCGCGGATTTTAATCATTGTTTCCATATCCATCTGCTGAATTTTGCGTTGATATTCAAGTCTTTTTACCTGCTTTTCGAAGTTTTCAGCATCTTTAGCTTCTTTTTCTTTTGCTTTTTCGAGTTCTTTTGCCTGTCTGGCTTCAAATTCTACTTCAGAAACAGGCATTACATCAGCTTCCTGTTCAAGTCTGTACCCTACTGTAGATACCGGAAAACTTGAGCCTGTTAGTGATTCAAGTCTTGAATTCTCACCATAGATATCAATGCTCCAAGTACCCAAAAATTTAGGGATATCGCCAGTGTAGGCATATGCACAGAGTATTACTCTGTTTTCGTCATTCGCATCAAAGCCCATAGGATAAATATCCCAGCGTTTTTCATCAAAATCAACCCCGCCTGATAAAGCCCAGTAATTTACAATAGCTTCTCTTATTTGAGGAAGCTTTCTGGCTTCTTTTTTTTCAAAATCATACACCCATAAATCTGTTTTCCAGATGCCGTCGTGTCTGTGCCCTACTTTTTCTTTGACAACAAGTTTTGTGTTATCACTCGAAAAATCAATAGGCGTAAGGGTTCTAAATATAAACTTTGTATCTATGTCTTTCGAGGTTGAAATTAAAGGATCTGGCTCTTTATTTACAATATTTGCCTTTTTTACTTTCTCTATATTTGAGAGTGAAGAATCAAGGTTAATTAAAAATAAATCACAGCTTGTGCAGTCTGACTGGGCATAATAATAAACTGCCGGATAAACAAGCTTTGTATAATCTCCCGAAATAATTCCCTGTGCATTAATCTGTCTGTCAAAGTTAAGTTTTCTTGGAAGTGTTAATTCCGGACTGCCAACGGGATCATTATACTTAACAAGCTTAAATTTTTTCTGTGGAATGTAGACCATATTCTTATCTTCAGGCATTTCTGCCTTATCAAGAATTTTAGCACTAATCTCTTTTTTTGATTTGCCTCTGGATTTTTCTTCATACTCAGCAACTGTCATATACCCGGATTCCGGAAGCCTGCTTTTCTCGTACTTCTCTTTTTCATCAACTTTATCAACTTCGTTTAAGTAAATAGTTTCAGCAACAACCCTGTCCTGCCTTTTGAACATATGATATTTCATCTGGCAGAAGTTAACTTTCATAGCCATAAACATACCGGCTAAAGCTTCAAACATTAAACAAGTCCTTCCTTCATTGCAGTGACTGTTGCCTGTGTTCTTGATGAAACACAGAGTTTTTGCAATATACTGTGTACATGAGCTTTTGCAGTTGCTCTTGTGATAACAAGCTTATCTGCAATTTGAGGATTTGAAAGCCCTTCAACCATTAATTCCAGTACATCAAGCTCACGTTCTGTAAGTCCGTATGAATTAGTTGATTTTTTTATCTCAGGCGTGCTTATAATCTGCTTTTCCGGCCTTTGAAGATTTGAGAAAACTAATCTTGCGATTGCAGGGTCAATCCATCCTATACCTTCATATACTGATTTAATAGCAGAAATTGTCTGTTCCGGTGTTGCTCCCTTCATAATATAACCGTCAGCACCTGCCTTAAATGCTTCAAAAACATCATTGTCACTATCTCTTGAAGTGAAAATTAATATTTTAACATCCGGATTAAAATCCTTGATACGTCCGGTTGCTTCTATGCCGTCAATATTAGGGAGTCCTATGTCCATAAGAATGACATCAGGATTTAACTCGCGGGCTTTTTTAATACCTTCGGCACCGTCAGAAGCTTCTGCGCAGAGAGTTATTCCTTCTGCTTTTTCAAGAAGCATAGAGAGCCCCATTCTATATAATTCGTGATCTTCAACCAGCAGTACATTTATCATACCAAACTACCCTCTTTTACTGTATCTGTAAGCAGAAACGAAAATTCACTTCCCTTATTTAGTCGGCTTTCCAGCCAAATTTTACCGCCGTGTGATTCAATAATCTGCCTTGAAAGATACAGACCTAATCCGGTTCCGGTTGAACGTTTTTTACTCGTGCCCTGCGAGAAACGCTGGAACATATTCGGAATATCTTCCTGCGGTATTCCGCTGCCGTTATCGGAAACAGAGAATATTAAATCTTTACCTTCACATTTGAGCGTAATTACAACCCTGCCGCCTTCCTGCGTGTAATTTATAGCATTACCGCAAAGGTTGCAGATAACACGTCTTATTTCGCTTCTGTCAGCATTAATTTCTATATTCTTATTGGAGCATTCAATCTTAAAATCAATATTTTTTGATTGTGCAAGCGGTAAAATTTCATTATAAACCTGTTCAACAAGATTATAAATATTAAAGTTTGTCTTTGTTAACGTAAGCTTTTCTGCATCATACTTGTAAACTTCAAGAAGAGCGTTAACCAGACCTAGTAAATCCTCATTGCTTTTCTGCATTGTTGACAATAGCAGCTTCTGTTTTTCATCCAAATCTCCCAGTGCACCCTGAAGGAAGAATGTTAAAGTCTGAATTGCAGCCAGCAGCGGTGTTCTCAAATCGTGGGTAAGTGTTGCAATAAAATCATCTCTTAACTTGTCTGACTTTTTCTGCTCTGTAACATCTCTTATAACGCCAACAAAACGCTTGAAATCATCGTCAGGATTGATTCTGGCAAAACTAATCTCAACAGGTGTTTCTACATTGCTGAGCGGATTTTTTATATAAAAATCTCTCAGCAAAAGTTCCTGTTCGTCAAGTTTGTGCAGTTCTTTTGAGATAAATGTTTTTTTGCTGAAAAGGTAGTCATCTATTGAAGACATTAAAAGCTTGCCTTCTACAAGTCCTATTAAACTTTCGCAAGCCGGATTTACCTGCTCTATAATGCCGTCTTCATTTATAATAATAATTCCGTCTGCACAGTAATTAACAATACCTGCAAGTTTTGCATTTGACTGTCTTAAATCAGCAGTCCTCTCTTCTACAATCTGTTCCAGATTATGAGAGTATTTTTCTAATTCTTTTTTAGCATCTTCAAGCTCAGAAATTTTTTTCCTGAGTTCGCTTAAAAGATAGCTTCTCTCAATACCGTTTTTAATGTTTATAATTAAATCATCATTATTCCACGGTTTTTCAATATATCTGTATAGCCCGATTTCATTAATCGCTTTTATTGCATTTTCTTTGTCTGCATAGCCGGTAAGTAAAATTTTACTAACTTCCGGATACATTTTTTTTACTTCACTTAAAAACTCCAGTCCGTTCATCTCCGGCATTAAAAAGTCTGAAATGACTAAATCAGGGATATTAGAAGCTAGAAACTCCAGCGCCTCTTTTGGATTATTAAAGAAATGCGCATTATTAAAGCCTTCAACTTTCAATAATGTTTTGAAAGCTGAGGTTACAATCTTCTCGTCATCGACTACTACAATCTTCCCCGTTTCCATAATTCTATATTACCCTAAAGATAGTGTTTAGACAAATTATTAACTTTTATAAATAATATGATATAATCAATTTTGTATATATTAAAAAGGAGAAAAAAATGGCAGGAAAATTATTAGCAAGTATCCAAAGAACTGATACAGAGCAATTACAAATTTCAATTTCAGAATACAGAGGAAAGAGCTATTTTAACTTGAGAATTTTCTATACAACAGATGACGGCGCAAGCTGGCTTCCTACAAAAAAAGGAGTAACATTTGCACCTGAGCAGCTTGATATCCTGTCAGAGGCAATTGAAGAAGCTAAAAAGGAATTTATGACCGAGGAAGAGGGGTAAGGTTTAATCACCTTATTCCCCTCTCCGACAGGGAGGGTTTATGATGAACAACATGCAGGATGAATTTATAGCAACAGTTTCTCATGAGTTGAGAACTCCTCTTACAAGCATACGAGGGTTTTCTCAAACTCTTCTCAATTCGTGGGATAAGATTGATGATGAGAATAAAAAAAAATTTATAAAAATTATTGAAGATCAATCAAACAGGCTTATTCATCTTGTAGAAAATGTTCTTTCCGTTTCAAAAATGCATGCAGGCTCAGAAGTTCTAAAGAAAATTGATGTTAATGAGGCAATTTCAAAATTAATTCCTTTGTTTACTGAGCAATACAAAACAAGGCATTTTGAGCTTGAGCTAGAAAAACATTTACCCCCCGCAAGACTTGATGAAGATAAATTCCAGCAGGTTATGACTAATCTTATCGACAATGCCGCAAAATATTCAGTAAATGGTAAGACAGTTCTTGTTTCAACCGGTATCTCTGAAAATATGATTTTGATAAAAGTAAAGGATGAAGGCGTTGGAATTAAAAAAGAGGATAGAGATAAAATTTTTAAAAAATTCAGCCGGCTTGAGAACCATCTTACAAGCACCACACAGGGTAACGGGCTGGGACTTTATATTACTAAACAGCTTGTAGAGCGTATGCACGGAGATATTGATTTTGAAAGCGAAGAGGGTAAGGGGACTGTGTTTATTGTCCGATTTCCTGTCTATAATCAAGAGGAGGCTTTAAGATGCTCTCATATGTCTTAATTATAGATAAGAGAAAAGAATTATCTGTTAAATATAAAAAAAGCATTGACGATGAACAGACTTCTGCCGTAATCGCACGCACTCTTAAGGATGCTGTTGCTCTGGTTCAGGAGTCAGAACCGGATTTGATAATAATATCTGACAGCATTGATGAAGATTTATCAAGTTTTTGCGAAAAAATGAGAACATTGACTTATAATACAAGACCAACTATTATTGCTCTCTCAAAATCTGCTGATACAAGCGACAGAATAAAAGTTCTGGCAAGCGGAGCAGATGATTTTTTGAGTGAACCTGTTAATATTGAAGAGTTTAAAATGCGTATTAAGGCTCATTTGAGAAGAGATATTGAATCTAACTTGAATAATGTAACTCTTCTGCCGAATAAAAAATATGTTTATAAGGCAATAAGACGCCTTTTGCATTCAGAAAATAAGCTTGCCATCTTGCTTGCAGGTATAGAAAATCTTGATAATTATAAGAGTGTATATTCTGATATAGCAGGTGATAAGTTATTACAAACTTTTGCTGCTATTACAAAATCAGCGCTTGATGCAAATGATTTTTTGGGGCAGCTTGATGATAAAAATTTTGTGATAATTACAAATCCATATAGTGCGGAGAAAATGGCCGCCTTCCTGACATTTGCATTTGATACTGTAACTCCTAAATTTTATTCCGAACAGGATGCAAGAAGGGGGTATACATTACTCGATGGTGATAGGAAAGCCGGCATGAGAGCTAATTTTGTTTCTGTACTTATAGGTGGAATACTGGATAATTATGAATCAATTTCCGGAGTTGACGGGCTTCTGGAAAAACTTTTTGCAATCAAGAAAATCGCAAGAATTCCAAGCGGTTCTAACTACGCAATAGATAGAATAAAATTGACCGGTGAAAATTCTGTAATTATACCGGAGATAAACCGTTCTGTATACATAAGTGAACCTGACGAGGCTCTTGCTTTGCTTCTAAGAACAACACTTGAGCTGCAAGGGTATGAGATTTGCGAAACACTTGATAATAAGCCGGGGATTGTAATTCTGGATAGCGAAGACGATATGTCAGGGCTTAAGGTGTGCAAAGATTTAAAGGCAAATTTGAACTTCGTTAACACTAAGATAATTGTAACAAGTACTGTTCATGATAAGTCTGCCATCCTGAATGCCGGAGCAGATTTGTATCTGCCTAAACCTTATGAAATATCTGATTTGATAAGGTGGATAGAATTTTTCTTTAAATAATTTTGTTATCTAACCAAACTTTTAGTTAAGTTGTAAATAATTTCTAGTCTGTCGGAATCGTCACCAATTAAGGCAATATTCTCGTTTATTTTTTGAAGTAAATCTTTTGCGTCCTTGAATTTATTTGTAGCAAAAAGTTCTTCAGAGGTTATTTCAAGTGCATTTAACAGTTTATCAAGAGTTTCTGCTGTTACAAAATTTTCTCCTAATTCAATACTGCTAAGCGCCTTTTGTGAAATATCAATCATTTCTGAAAGTTTATCCTGCGTATAGCCTTTTTCAAGGCGTATACGTTTAATTTTTTTGCCTAGTTCCTGTTTGATGCCCATTTTTTTACTATTTAAAAGTATTTTATATTAAGTTTTGTAAAGTCGAAACCTATTGTAAATAGTACATAATGGCTATTTAGTATTTAAAATTCTAAAAATGGAGCAATTTTTTAATCAGGTAAGACTTTATATAAACATAACACTGGTAACACAAAAGATAAGGAGAGAAAATTATGACGATACCTATTTCAAAAAAAGTACAGACAGAATTTTATGCACAGGGAAATGCAGGAGTTTTACGTAATCCGGCGGGAGAAAATTTTTCAAACATCGGGGCTGCTTTAGGCGGTGAAATTAATTACAAAGGAACTTACCTTAAGGCAGAAGCCGGCATTGGAACTGCATTAACAGGGAATGTTGAGTTAGGGCACGAGTTTGATATAGGTAAAAACCTGGGATTCGAAATTTCTTCGAAAGCACAGACGATAAGAAACCTGAAATCAAACAGTTATCATACAGAATTCGATACAAGAATGAATGGTAAAATTAACGGAGTTCCTTATTCAATAGGTAATTTACATACCGGTGATGCTAAATGGCATTCCGGCGAAACTCGTCTAGGTGCTGCGGCTAAATTAAACTTTAAATCTAAAAATGCTAAATTTGGTATTGGGCTTGAAGGTGGGATGCGTAAAAGCACAGCAGGAGATGTGAATTTTCATTTCGCTGACCATGAGTCCGTTACTGTTTCTGTAAATGGAGAGAGGCCAGAAACTGTAACTTTGGGTGTGCAGAATGTACACAACATTTGAATTTAAATCAGAAAAACGGATATATCACACCTACAGTGTCAGCAGAAGTAAACCTTGGTAAGAAAAGCGGATTTTCATTTGTGGCAAATGCTGATTTATATCAAGGACAGGCAGGTATAAGATATACATTTTAAAATTTAAAGTCGCGGCGGTGATATTATCACCGCCGTTTAACCAAAAAAAAAGAGCCTTGAAATGGCTCTTGGAATTAAGAATAGCTGGAAGTATGAAAAAGATTTAATACATATATTAAACTCAATTTTAGCAATTAATGCTATTACCCGACTGCCTTATTTATTTATGACAATTAAGAAAAAGTTCTTGCAAAAAAAGATTGATGTGTTATTTTAGAAATACAGGTATGATATTATGCGTCTGTAGCTCAGCTGGATAGAGCATCTGCCTTCTAAGCAGAGGGTCGGGGCGCCAGAAAAATCGAAAAATTTGATAACTTAATAAAGCAACTTATGCGTCCGTAGCTCAGCTGGATAGAGCAATTGCCTTCTAAGCAATGGGTCGCGCGTTCGAATCGCGCCGGGCGTATTTTTTGTGCCCAAAATTGCAAAAATCGCAAAAAAGTTGCAAATTGTTTTTGGATTCAATTTTTTGTGTGCTAATTTGTTGCATGTTCTAAAACTCCCATTGTGAGCCGTTTTTGACTTTGTGCATGGTTTTATATTAGAAAATATTTTAACAAGCCTTAAAAGACGCCGTAACTATCCCATTTTAGACCATAATTTTTATAAGTCGTTTACTTTGTGGCTATATTATTAATGATGTGGAAAGAATAAAATAAAAGACCTATTGAGCGAGTCAATAGGTCGAATATGATTGCATTTTAAATTATAATTATGTCCCAAACTCTCTCACTTTTGATTCTTTATCCGATTGAATCTTAATTATGTTATCAATTAAGCAAGCGCATTGTTCGTTTACTTCCGGTAGCATGTGAGTGTATAAATCCATTGTCATTGTAATAGAAGCGTGTCCTAATTGGTGTTGCACATATTTCATTGGCGCCCCTTGTGCTAGTAAAAGACTTGCGTATGTGTGGCGTAAATCATGAAATCTAATATCATCAATACCGGCTCTTTGTAATGAGGGTTTAAATCTTCTTTTGAGCATATTTTGGGCGTCTTGATATTGTCCTTGATTGTTTGGAAAAACTAAGTTGTATTCACCGTTCGGACAAGCTAAGCGCCATTCTTTAAGTATGCGTGCAAGTTCTTTGGATATATCAACATATCTGATTTGGTTTGTTTTTGTTGTTCCAACTCGTCCATGGGTGTAATTTTTATCAACTTTGATTTTCATTTTTATCCAATTTATTGAATCCCAAGTTAAGCCTAATAATTCACCCTGTCTCATGCCGGTAAAAATAGCTGTAAATAAGAGTGGGTAAAAATCAGGATAAACAACTTTTGTTTTATTCAAAAGTGCTTGCACTTCTTCGGTTGATAACGCTCTAATTTTATCATTTTTAGTTTCTTTTAGAGCTTTTATGCGTGCTAACGGGTTTCTTGAAATAACTCCGTTATCTATCATAAAGCTGTAAACTTCTCTCATGAGTTTTATGTATTTATTGACAGTTGAGTTTGTTCTGCCGGTTTCAACTTTTTCCTTGATAAATTCTTTAACTAAAATAGGTGTTATTTCATCAAGTTTTATATCACCAAAGAACGGATAGAGATGATTTTTAAAATAACCTTTATAGCCTATTATCGTTGAATGTTTGCAATTTACCTCAATATGCAGCCTTGTAAACATTTCACCGGCTTCTTTGAAGGTCATTTTGGGATTTGTTGGGCAGAGTCCTTTTTCTGTTTCTTCATTAAATTTCTTTTGTGCTGCTTTTGCTTCGGCCTTTGTTTTGAAGCCTTTTTTAGTATGGCGCTTGCCTTTCAAGTCTTTGTAATCAAATTCCCATTTACCCGTTTTGGGGCTTTTTCTAATAGCTGCAATCATATTATTAAGTCCTTTCAATTTTTAATATAACGTGTTGTTGTGAATTTGCGAGCCCCTTTGCTAAATTTTGCTAACTTGAATTATTTCCCCTGAGGGAGTTAGCACCGCACCAACGAGGCGGCACGGTGCTAACAGTGCTTTGATAAAAGATATTATTCTGTGTTAATAGTGTTGTTATTTATGAATTCTTTTAGGTCGTCTTGCGAAAATAACACTCTTGAGCCTATTTTGATGTGTTTAATCTTCTTTTGATTTATCCAACGATATAACGTGCTTATCGAAATACGCAAATAACAAGCTGTTTCTTTGATAGTTAAGAGGTTATTCATCTTCTTTAACCTCCTTATTAGAAAAATAGTTATATTTGTCGATAAAATACGACATAATCTCTTTATAAGAGTTTTTGTCGCGTTTTAACCGCTTGATAAGAGCTCTATCCTCATCATTTAATAAATCGTATTCAGTTCTTCTATTGAGTTTTGATAGACCCACTTCAAGAGCTTTAAACATCGTATCGCACTTTTGTTCTAACCCTTTATCGTCAGGCCTTTTACCGCTTAAAATTTCTTTTATCGTTGTTACAATACATTCTTTGCGTTTTTTATCCAAATAACCTGTAACTTGTTCGTTACGATATTCTTCATAATGGTTAAGAATTCTTGTGTTTGGTTTAAAATCCTGCAACTCATAAGGCAAGTTATACAGCAGTAGTATTATTTTACGCTCATCAATTTGAGTAATACTCGGGTCGTATTTTAATTTACTTCTGAATACTCTGCCTATTATTTGATGTAATTTGTCCTCAATATTTCTTGCTTGAATATCACGCATTTCAAGTTTATCAACACTTTTAGACTTATAATCAAGCGCAAGTGTGGGTAAAAATTGAGAACAATCAACTATTACAAAATCAATATCCGGCATATCTTTTGCCCTACATATTGCACTATTTGCATAGGTTAATCTTATTGTTTTTGTACAATTTTCTACCTTCGATTCACCTTGAATATTCTCATAAATATTTGTGTAATCACCTTGCCTAAAAAATACTATTTTTGAAGCTAATTTGTTATTTTTAGTTAATTCATCATACTGTATTTTTGCGTCATATAAGGTTGGCTCTACAAGAAATGTAGATAAATCCAGGTTGATAAGTATATGTAAAATATCGCTATGGCTTAATTTTCTATCAATTTTCAATGCTGCAACATTGAATTTTATAGCATTAGCTTCAATATTACACTTCTGCATTTCAAATCTTGCATTTGCAGCAAAATTTTCAAAGTCATTTTGAATACTTGACGGTATTGTTGCACTCATAGCAACTACTTTTCTAGCAAAAGTGAAAATATTCTCATAGAACATTTTACTTTTACAATGCAGCATAGGACTTCCGCAGGCATACTTTGGATAGTGAATTTTTGGTAGTTTTTCGCTTTCACTTAATTTTATAACATCTTCTTTTGTAAGGTATTCCTTGCCATTTTCACCTTCAATATACGGATATAGTATGCGTAACTGCAAATCTTCAAAATTACTTATGTTTTCACCTATGAAAGGAAATAGGTCAAATAATTTTTTATCCGGCTCAATGTACTGTACTTTCAAGTTGTTAATAGATATATCATTGTAGAATTCTGGATTAAATATTTTATCTTCAACAGGATTCTGTATTTGCTGCCTATATTTTTCAATGTAAGGCAAACTCTTGTACAATGAAAATTCCAATGTTTTTATATCGACTTTACTCTCAAATACCCTATGACAACCTTCACACTTGCCTTTATGTGAGCTATGCAGGCATTGGGTAGTTAATTTTAATGTATTATCTTCAATTTGATAGCGTCCGCAAAGAGGGATGATTTTATCCGAATAAGTTGCTATCATTTGTATTTCATCACAAATTACAACCCTTTCAGCCAAAATCTTTTTAGCAATTTTATAAGGTGTGCCGCTATCACCTTTTGAAGTAATGTAGGCATAAGTTGTAACAATAATACTTTTGAATTTTTTAGGCTCAGTATCAAAACCGCTTATTGCCAGACTAAAATCTTCAAAACCATATCCTTTAATGATTCCTGCGGTTCTTTTCACTTCTTCAATAGTTGAGCAAATAAATGCAACTGTTTCGCCTGATTTAGCGCACTCGATAGCATATTTTATTGATGTGTAAGTTTTTCCGCAACCTGTCGGCGCATTTATCAATGTCAATGATTTATCTTTTGTTTCGGTCAAAATTTTATAGAATTCATTAAGCTGAATATCTCGTATAACAAGAGGTTTGATGTTTTTTATAAATTCTGTCTCTTCATCATTTTGTGAATCTTCAACAGTTAAATCATCTTTAAACACTTGCTCTAAGTGTGTTTTCAATTCTTCATTTAGTTCTTTTGCTAAGGCAGAAATTGAATCTCTGCAAGATTCATGCCAGCAACGAACAAATATTCGTCCGTATTCATTGATATATAAGATAACATCGCTATTACTATGGGTTGTGTGTTCATCTTCATAGGGGCACAGAAAATGAAAAACTATTTGTGCATTTTCATGGCATATCGATTTTTTATAATCATCTTCCGGTATTTCTTCCTTGTATTCAATACCTCTATTAGTCAATGCGTCTCCAACAAATTCAAGTATTGTACTAATTTTTTCTTGACTAAAATCTTGAATCATTTGTTCTGATTTCTTTAATGGTTTTTCAATGGCTTGAATTCTTTTAAGTATTTCAAGAATATCGTCAGGAATATCAGCAATTTCACCTTCAAATTGATATATCTCATTATAATTGTATGCTCCTGCAACATTAGCAGGTTTACCGCTTAATATTTCAAAACCGTACGTTTTTAAGTAGCTTCTTTGTTTTATATCTGTGGACTGCACTTTGAAGAAATATTTACAGCGTCCATCCTCACGAACATAACTTTTTAAAGTGTTACAATTTTCTAATGCTTCTTTTAACTTGTGCGGCAGTAGTTCTGGGTAATCGACATCTATTGCAATTATATTTTTCCCTGTTATTACTGCAACTGTCGGATATAGTGCAAAATCAAACGAATCAGGCAAATCGTTTAATTTTATTCCCTTAGTGTTTTCCTTGTATTTTTTAGGTAATAATCTTAAACCTTGTTTTTGTAATGATTCAACAGCTTGTGAATTGTTTTCTAACAGTTCTTTTGCTCGATTTGAAGCCAATAAATCATCAAGTATTTTATTTGTTTCTTTTATGTAATGCTCTTTATTAACAAGTTTGATAAGCTCTTTATCGTTTAAATCATTTGCGATTACTACTTTTTTATTTGCGACAATATTTGTCAGCTTATTATTTTTATCTCGTTTTTGAAGATAGTGTGCCTGCATTGCAGTGGACATAAAATAGCGATTTATCCTTTGGATTTCTTGTCCCGCAAATTCAGTTTTAAACTGCTTTCCTGTTTCATGAGAATACAAAAATAAGCTAATATTTTTGCTCTTGTTAATCGTATCTTCAATGGAAATCCCTTTATAAATATAGTTTTCAACCGCATTTGTTATAATGCTTGCATTTAAACCTTTTCCGGCTTCATGTGGCGCAAACATACCTTTTCGTTTGATTTCACCGTTTAATTTTAAAGCAGAATAGTTATTTACATCTTTTTCTATGTATTTTTTATATAAAGTTTTTTCCAACTCTAATCCTGTATATTGCTGCCATTTAGTCAATATTTTAGTATCATCGGAATCAGGATTTTTAATATATGTTATACCGTCAGTATTTGCCGATATTACTTCATGTCCTGCTAATTCCAATGATTCAATAAGCATAAGTAAATATAATTGTCCGTTTAACGTTACTTTGTATGCAGTTTTAGGGTCATAAGCATAAAAGCGTGGATAACGATAATTACCATACGCACTATTGATAACAATTTTAAGTGCGTTAGCAGTCTTTTTATCACCTCGTTTTTTAGCTTCAATTCTCTGATTTGTAAGTCCTGCATAATTTTTTATCCATATATCGTTTAAAAAATCCGGCTTAATTTTATTATTGATAATCAAATTAGGATAATAACTCGAAACATCTACATCAACGATTTCGCCTTCATATACTTGATTTTTAACAGTTGAATGAAGCCCGCCAAGTCCTATTTGATAAGTTTTTCCATTGATTATAATTTCTTCCTTGACCTCATCATTTGAAACAGGTACAAGTGTTTCAAATGTATCTTTATTTTTATAATCCGTTATATAGTCTGTTTTAAAGTGAATTACGGAATTATTTAGTTTTTGTAACAGCTCATTGCATGCCTGCGTTTTGAATGTTATATTATCAAAAAATAAATCTTTAACAGCAAGTTCGGTATAATCAGGCTTTCGTAATGTTTGCAGTTCTTTTAAACTAATATTATTTTTATAACAGTATTCAAGAGCTTGAATGTCTGCTGCAAGAATTGAATCCGATAAACCAACAAAATCTTTTTTATAACCGAGCTTTAATTTTTTATCTGCATATTGTTCGTTTAATACCTGTCTTGCTTCAATTTTAGGTAATGATTCTTTATATAGAGCTTCTGTTATTGCTACATCGTTTTCGCAGTAGATTTCAACCTGTTTAATTTCTTCTTCTGTTAATTCTTTATGCGGGTCATAAGGTAATTCTTGAATTTTTGTCATACCTAAACCAAGAGCAAGAAATTTGAGTGATTTATTTCTGAAGAAATGATATAAATCAATACTTTGAAAAGTTTTAGCAAAAGGAATAGAATTAAATTCATTCCACTTTGCTTTGAAGCCTGGTGCAACTTTATTTTCAATAATACATTGAGATAAGTTGTAAATATTTTGTGTAGAAAAGTTACAGTCATTATCGAGTATATATTTTATAATCTTGTCATCATAACGGTAGTTGTTAAATCCGACCAGGCTTAAATCCTGTTGTGTAATAAATTCTTTAAATTTATCAAAGTTACTCTTGTTTTTTGTTTGTTTAAATTTCCATATTTGTCCTGTAGCTATGTCCTTGAATAAAATCAATATTAAATTAGGACCTACTTCAATGTCATACGTATAAAGTGCCATTATATTCCCTCCTTTTATTCCCCATGAATAATCGGTTATTCGTGACACTTCAAGTCCCAACAGCGTTCCAAGTTCGTGACAATTACCTTTTTAGAGGTTACAACAAATTCGTCCGGTATAACATCTGTGTTGATTTTATATCCTGCATGTTCTTTTGATTTTATTATATTTTTGGTGAATCCGGCTTTTGCAAATGCATTTTTTATACGATTAATTATTTTTCTATCATTGTCAGATGCAGTGCCATTTCCCTTATAATCTCTAGTAAACAAATGATATTCTGATGTATTGTTTGCCATTTTAAATAAAGCATCAAAAAGTCGCCTGCTTAATTTAATTTCTACATCCATATACATACAAATTTGTTCAAACTTTGTTTTTCTAAGATACAAGCATTTTTTATAAAACGCTTCTGGTCCTATGAAATCAAATTCTAAATCTTTTAAATAATCTTCATATCCTAAAAAATTAACAACCATGATTTTCCTTTCTTTTCATAATAAAATTAGACATTTTACTATTATACCATTTGTATGTTAGCTAGTTATAAGACATCCTTGTCTATACTTCAAAAAATAAAAAACATAGACATGTGTATCTATATCTTCAAAAAATTAAAGTTATATACATCATGTCTATATTCAAATCCAGTAATAAATTTTTAATATATGCTAAAAATTTACGGTCTTTCTATTTATGCATAGCAGAATCAAAGTTTTAGGAAGACACCGAAGCTAAAATGTGAGATTATTACTTTATTTTAAAAGCATAATCCCCTTGAGATAGTGGTGATATGCCTAGTAATTCTATGGTATTTCCTTTCATGTCAGTTATTTCAATGATTATAGCACAGCAATTAGGCTCACCCTCTATTACTTCACCATTCTTTATGTAATTATTTTTCTCAACTTCAACCTGTTTGACTTTTATGCTCTTAACTTTGATACCATTATAATATTCACCACCCATAAGCATTTCAATATTTGGATTAATTTGCAATGTTTCATGTATAACTGCATTTTGTGCTTTTGATTGTGATATGGTTGAAGCTAAAATTATTTGATAAAGGTTATACATATTTGAGCCATTTTTCATATCATACCAATCATAATAATTTTTTCTTTTTAAAACTTTTTGAGACTTAGGGTCAAGTAATTTAACTTCATTAAGGTTAAATTTTTGCGTGTTTCCATTTATCACAAAAGTATTTCTGTATTCTAGACCGTTATCCGCAGGAGATTTCGTTTCTATTGAATAAATATTTTCACCTTTTTTTACAATACTCTCTTTATCAAAATAAGTTGAAGTATCTGGGATTTTTACCCAGTCAGAAGCAACAGTAGGTAATAATGAAAAACAAATTAAAAATAGTAGAAATAATATCTTTTTCATACTCCACCTATTTATTTAACTTCTTTTCTAATTTCTTCATCTCTTTTGTTGTATTGTGCAAAAAATTTTGATAATAAATATTATTGGCATAAGCGTTGTTTTTCAAATATTGAGGATAATTTTTATAGATATGCTCATAGATATTTACCATTCTTTTAGTGGCTAATGTATAATAATGGCACCATTCATAACGTGTCTGCCCTAATGTTTTGCTGTAAATTGTTATCAATGCCAAAGGGTTATAACCTGCTTTGACCATATAATCAACGGCTTTTAAATCTGCTTTGTTTTCTTTGGGTTTTGGATTGAATGAATATGCCATATCGGCAAAGAACCCTCTAAATAAACCCTTGTACGAATTTTCACCCAATGCGATAGCGTGGCTTAAAAGCCCTGCAAGTTCATCTTCATTTTCTACTAAAGTCAATGCGTCATAATAAACCCATATTGTTCTATCTGTATATACAAGTCCTGTATTTTCCGGCTTGTAATCAATTCTTGCTCTAGGATTCTTAACTGCCGGCATATACTTAAACACCATTCTTTTTTGAATGTTATTTGATTCTAAAATCTTAAATCCAATTGCCGGCACATCTTCCGCTGTTGGTTTCTTTGCTTCTGCAATAGGAACAGAAATAAAACACATTAGAGCTGTAAACAAAACTAAAAACTTTTTCATAAAACCACCTTCCTTAAATTTTATACTTACAATTCGTACGAATTACCAAACTTATGCACAGGTCTTTCCTTAGAGTAGTTTGGGCTATTGTAGTTATTTTGATTGTTTTCATAATTTTGTTTGTTGTAATAATCGCTGTACATTTTTTCAAACTGCTGTGGATTTTCCATTGCACGATTTAATGTATCAGTCTTACCCAAACTCTGTTCATACTTGATTTGCTCAACTGTATAATAAGCAAAACTTTTTCCTGTAATAGCTGTTAAAACACAAATTAAAACAAATAACTTTTTCATATTTACCTTTCTTAACCACGCTTAGTAGCAGCCTTTAAAATATTGATTTATAAAAGATTAACACATATAAACGCACGGTCAGTTTGTTTATTTAATTTCATATTACCACGAAAATTACAATATGAGCAAAAAAGATTTACAAAAGTTTGGCAAGAGATTAAAATTTCTAAGGCTTAATAAAGAATTAACTCAACTTGAATTAGCAGAAATTCTTGACATGTCTCCTAATTTTATTGGAATGGTTGAGCGAGGTGAAAGAAATACAACCGTTGAAAATGTGTTTAAAATTGCAAGAGCATTAAATATAAAGCCTTCTAATCTTTTTGAAAATCTTTAAAATCCAGTATATCTATTGCCTTTTGCAGCTTTTGTTTATTGTTCTAAAAAGTATGTAGTAGTCGTCACCTGATTTATCAAGTTGTAAATCATCATCAATAATCCCGGAATCACTTGCGAGAGCGCCTAACTTAATGAACACTTTTAAATCGTACAAAATCATTCTTGCGTCCGAAATTCTTTGTTCTAATAGTTTTAACGATTTTTTATCGCACATTAAAATTTACTCCTTTGTATTTATATGCGTATAACTAGCTATTTTATGCTAACCTATACAGGCGTACTACTGTTATAGCGTAGATTTAAGCCATAATTGTACAATAACGCAAAAGTAAATTTCTGTGCACCATGTTAATTTATATTAGTAGCAAATCTTAGCGGTAATATTAGAATTTAATCATTAATAAGTTTTTCAATCTTAATTATTAGATTTGTAATTCTGCACAATATAAAATAATAATCTAAGTTATCTTGCATTTGTAATTCATCATCGCCTATGCAGGAATCAGAAGCTAATGCCCCTAACCTCCAATAAAAGATGTCCCGCCTCGTTTAATTTTTCTTGCTGTTCTTCATTCGTAACTTCTACCATTCTTTCTCCTTCAGAATCGCATAAAAATAATTTTATCGAGAAAGAAATTATAAAAACATGAGCAATGCCATACTTTTGCAAAAATTAGCATTACTTTACTAATACTTGTAAATTTATTTTCAGATGAGAGAATATATTTAAGAATCTAAGGAGTAAGTATGGCTATACCTGATTATGAAAAATTAATGTATCCAGTTTTAAAGTTGTTGGGCGAAAATAAAGAACTATCCGGAAGTCAAATTGAAGATTTGGTTGCAAAATATGTAAACTTGTCTAATGAAGATTTACAATTAAGATATCCTAATAATTCTAAAAGAATATTTAAAGATAGAGTTGATTGGGCTAGAACATATTTGAAAAAAGCAGGGCTAATTGATTCTCCCCAAAGGGGAACTTCAAGAATTACTACATTAGGTACGAAAATATTAAAAGATAAGCCTAAAGAAATTAATAACAAATTTTTAAAACAATTTAAATCATTTCGTGACTTTAAAAATTTAAGTAATAGCAAGATAAGTAATTCCGAAATTGTTCAACAGGAAGATTCTATAAAAGAAAATCAAACTCCAATTGATATGATTTATACGGGGCGTGATGTATTAAATACAAAATTAGAAAATGATTTATTAGATAAATTAATAGAAAAAGATGCCTCTTTGTTTGAAGTAATTGTAGCTAAACTTTTAGTTAGTATGGGTTATGGAAGTTCTTATGATGATATAATTCAGCTCAAAGGTAAAAGTGGTGATGAAGGTATTGACGGTATTATCAAACAAGATGTTTTAGGTTTAGATAAAGTATATATTCAAGCAAAGAAATGGACAAAATCTACTGTATCAGGTCCAGAAGTCCAAAAATTTGCAGGTGCATTAAGGCAAAAACATGCAACAAAAGGTGTGTTTATTACCACTTCAACTTTTACAGAAGCTGCTAAAAAATGTGCTAAAGAAGTAAGCGACACTATTATTTTAATAGATGGTCAAAACTTAACAAAACTTATGATTGAATATAATGTTGGTATTCAAATTGAAGATACCGTTCAAATTAAAAAACTTGATGAAGATTTCTTTGAGGATAATTAATTATAAAAACTTTGTATAGTTAAGCATTTGTATAATAATTGCATTTTCTTTTTAACATACATTTATAGCAATTTGGTTTTATATTACAAATTTTACGTGGAAAATCTAATAAGGCATAATTATACAAATAAAAATTTCTTTTAGGTGTCAATTCTTGTGCAAGATTAATGAACCATTTTTTACGTCTTGTTTCACCGTCAGTTTCAAAACCAAAAAATCTTCCATATACTCTAACAACGTTGCTATCAATTATTACGGCTCTTTTATTTTGGTGTAATGATAAATAAGCAGAAGCAACATATTCACCAACGCCCGGCAATTTAATTAATTCTTCTTTTGATTCCGGAATACTTTTATCACTTAAAATTTTTGCAAGAGCTTTGAAATCCTTATTTCTTTGTTGCAGTCCCAGTGAATTAAAAATATTGGCACTATTATTTTTATAATATTTATAAGGGGTAGGATATTTATTACAAAAATCCAAAAATACAGGTAATACTTGCTCTGCTTTTGTTCTCTGTAACATAATTTCGACAGCAAGTGAGTGCCATTTGTTATCACAAAAACGCCATGGAAAATTTACAAAGTTTTCTTTCTCCCAGGCGAGTAATTTCTTTCTAAAATATGTAATTAATGCTTTATCTTCTAGAATAAACATTATACTGCAACTAATTCCATTTTAGATTCTTTTCTCTTTGCTGCTGCCTTTGATTTATCTTTAATATGTTTTTTCATTTGCTTTGCAACAGCAGCTATTACAGGGACACATACACTATTGCCAAATTGTTTATATGTCTGTGCATTTGAGACTTTATCAATGATAAAGTCTTCAGGAAAACCCTGTAAACGTGCAGCTTCTCGCGGGGTCAATTTACGCGGATTTTTACCTTTTTGTGCAATTAAAATTTCGCTGCCGTCTTTATAGTATCTTGCAGAAATTGTGTTTGTATATTGAGAATTTTCATCAAATAAACCGTAGCCAAAACCTTTACCATTTAGTTTATTCGCCTCTTTTCTTCTTTGATGTCCTGCCCATAACTTATCTGAAATAGTATAAGATTTATCTACATTGTCTTCTAATATATCACCAACTCTTGTTGGTATTCCTGTAGGAGTAGGAAATTCAAAATCAATATTATGGTCAAGAAAACCAACAATAAAAATTCTTTCTCTATTCTGAGGGACGCCAAAATCACGAGCTGCTAAGACTTGTACAAAAGTTTTATATCCTGCTTTTTCAAGATGTTCAAGTATAACTTTTAAAGTATGCCCTTTATCATGCCCCTTTAATTGTTTTACATTTTCAAGTAAAAAAGCCTGTGGTTGTTTTTCAATTAAAATTCTTTCAATATCAAAGAATAATGTACCTCTTGTATCATTAAACCCTTTTTTTAAACCTGCCTGAGAGAAAGGCTGGCATGGAAAACCTGCGAGCAATATATCGTGGTCCGGAACATCTTCCTCTTTTATTTCTTTAATATCACCATACATATTTTCATCGCCATAATTTGCTTTATAAGTTTCAATAGCATATTTATCAATTTCACTTGTCATAACGCACTTAACATTATTGCCAAATGCTATTTCAAAGCCTTTTCTTATGCCGCCAATTCCTGCGAACAAGTCGATTATTTTAATCATGCCTGAGCCTCCCAATATTCTAAACAGTGAGGTATTTCGTGATTAAAGAACTCTGTAAAAGATATTACATTGCTATGTTTTTTGTATTGTTCTTTTACAGAATCATAATTAACTATACAAATATTTTGATGTGCCATTGTTTTTAATTTGCTTGCTGTCAAAGTTTTATCAACTGTCAATAAGTAAATTTGTGGGATATTAGTGCGTCTCATTTCTTCTGCAACTTCTTGCCAGCGCTCACGCAAAGAAGTTTTCATTGTTATAATAAGGGTTTTAGCTCTATTGTTGATATAACTATTCTTACCTGGAATTATACCGTCAACAATTTTACCAATACCCTGTTCTTGAAAAAATCCTTCTGCAACAGTTGATTGGTCGTCAAAAGGATAGCCATACACATCTTTAATTAAAAATTTTATTATTGCTTCAAATGTTTTACCGGAGCGAGAGCGACGTGAATTCGTCGTACTTAAATCAAGTGCATATAAATATGGCATTATACTTCCTGTATAATTTCCAATTAAATTGCATAAATCATCATCAAAGTTTTTACTAAATTTAATGTTTGTTTTTTTTATATACTCTTTTAAAAGGGAGTTTGGCAATTCTCTCGCTTGTACAAGATGTGCAATAAAATTCTTATTAAATACTGCTTCATCTTCTAAGTAAAGCTGCCAGCAACCTTCTCTTAAAAGCTCTATACCATTTGAGACATCTTTTTTTATGCCTTTTATATCTACAATTTTTTTATCCTTCAATTGTTTTAGATATTGTTCAGGCGTCTTAATAAACTTATTTCTATACTTCTTTATCTCTGCTGCTAACCAGTCTAACTCTTTTCCCGTTAATGCTACAAATTCACTCACAACACTTCCTCTGTATAGCTTTCCTATGGTAAGTATACCATGGACAAATAGCACTTTGTCAAAAAAGATAAGTTTCGTGAAGATAATATATGTAGTCATATATAAATCTTATCGAATAAGATTTATTTGTATGCAGGTTGTAGCAAAAATTTGCAATGTTATATTAAAGGGCGATATGTTATTTTATCGCCCTAAAAAAGTTTGCTTCCCAATATTTGTTATGTATGATTCGTGTAAAATTACGATTTGACGGTTCAATTTTTATCAGCTCACTTCTAGGTTGTTTACTAACTTCTTCCCAATTTTCGTGAACTACATAAAGAGCATTACCCCAGTAAATATTTTCAAATACAACTTTGCCATTTGAAAATTTTGCCCCAAAATAACTTTTAAACTGTCCTTTGCCTTGAATAAACTCGATTGGATTAGCTGATTTTATAACGTCCATTCTTTTGTTAAATTCTTCCTGTGTTGGTTTATTTGTATTATCCGGTATTGAGTTGTAAATCCGTTCGTTTGAAAGTTCTCCTGGCGGAAATATTTCCCAATCTACAAAGGCTGTTTTTACATAATCTTCATGCGAGCATTCTGCCTGATAAATATCACAATTATTCACACCCTCTTGTAAAAGATTACACCTGAATAATATCTCTGATTCAAAGAGTTCCTCTGTTCTATCAACTACGCCGGCAGAAATTTTGACAAGGAAATTATTGTTAACTTGTTTGATTAAGCTTAATTCTAAATGTAAAAATTTAGGTTCCCAAAATTCTCGTTGATAAACTTTTTTAGGATATGTCCCAGAGTGCCAATTCCCACCCCAATCTTGAAGTTCATAAGGTATAAACTTTGTTATCTTTGGCAAATCTTTACGAACAAGCGTTCTGCCTTTAGCATTATATTTTGAGTATCTTCCATTACTTGCATCCGGCAATAGCCAATTACTTTTAAAACTAATGTTTCCATTTATAATGCTTATGCTAAGATGTTTGTATTTTTCAATGTTTTCAATGTTTACTTTTTCTACACAACATACCTCAATTAAATTTTCTTTGTACATAGCTAATTTTGCCTTTATGCGTTCAGGTAATGAATTAAAATTTTTCTTTCCCATAGTCTACCTCGTTTTCGTTTTGTCTACTAATACATAAGTTTGTCCGGATTGCCGGGTTGGAGGAAAGGGTTCGTTTTTTACAATTGTCCTTTCGATTCCAGAATGCCCACCTCTTGGACCAATCATTTCGTACTGTCCTGATGTTGGAGCTTTTTGCCCCGGTTTAAAGTTTCTCTCTGTCATTTTTAATCTCCTTTACAAAAAAATGATTTTACACTATAATAACAGTATCTTGTTAATATTGTTATTGTTCACAAAAATAACATATTTTTGTTATTTTGTCAAGAGGTACTTATGAAGAAAAATATAAAAAATCCATTAAGCAATAGAATAAAAGAACTTAGAGAACAAAAAAAGTGGACTCAATTGCAATTAGCAAAAGAAGCCGGGCTTGCAAAACCTTTAATTTCTATGATTGAAACAGGCGAAAGATTCCCTTCTGATGATGTTTTAAAAAAATTATGTGTGGCCTTTGGGGTAGAAGAAGAAGAAATTTTAAATCAATCTGTTAAGGATGAAGCTATTAAACAAATACAAGAAGCTGAAACCAGAGAAGTTTTAACAGCGTATAGGAAAATATATCGTGGCTAATTTTACAGATGTATCTTTTTTACCTAAACAAGACGTTGAAGCTACTGTGCGTTATGCGTTAACAAATTCTATAGGATTAGATTGTTTATATCCTATTGATTTATTTTCTATTATAGAAAGCTGGGGAGTTGATGTTGTAACAAAATTTTCTTCAGAGCCATATCTTGCAAAAATTTTATTAACGCAATGTCCTAAAATTATAATAAATACACAAAAAAGCATTGATGAAATAAGAGCAGAAATACTAATAAATTCTACATTAAGATTTTCTATAGCACATGAACTTGGACATTATTTTTTGAATAAGTTGAACAATGAGGAAATTAAGACTCGTTTTAATAAGACAAATTCTAATAAACAAATTAATACGTTTAATGCGGTTACTGAATATCAAGCAAATGAATTTGCCGCAGCATTGTTAATTCCTGAACATTCATTCAAAAATTATCAAAATCATAATGGTAAGCCTTTAGAAATGGCTAAAAGTATTTCTAATGACTACAGGGTGTCCTTAACGACAGCATTTTTAAGAATGGCTAAATTATCTGAAAACATTACAGTTTGTTTGCATATAGACACACAGGCCGGTAAAATAAAGCATTTAGCTCATTCAAAATTATGGGATGATATAAGATATGAACACAAACCTTATTGGGCTTTAAAAATATCTAAAAAATCCGATATCCCTGAATATAGTGCAACTAACAAAGTTCTTACGAATCCAACTTCAAATAATGCAGGAATAAGGAATAATATGCCAATAGATATGTGGTTTGAAGAATATACGGGCGAGAATACTCTAAATGAGTGGGTTTATCCTTTTGCAGATAGATTAATAACATATATTGAAGTTGATATCCCTGATTATTAGTAATTATTCAAACTCGCTTAATTCTTCCCAATCGTTTGGCATTCCTACTCTGCGTAAATAACATTTGCCACCGTCAATTGCAACTTTACCGCACGAGCAAAATTTAAAATCATGTGTATTTGTTGATTCAATTATATCCCCACAATGTTTACATCTTATGCGATTTCTTATTATTTTAATTTCCATTTATTCCCTTTCATATTTATAAAATTATATTCAGTAAGAATAATTATTAAGCGTATTTGTTGCAAAAGTTTGCGAAATTGCATTGTTCAAAAAATACAAAATTTTTCTATGGCTCCGATTAAAGGAGGCTAAATATGGGTTTTACCCCTCCCCCACCCTTGTATAAAATGCTCATTTTAGAAATCTCAATCTTTCCTCAATCACATTACAGTTGCAAATAAGTTGCAAAAGTTCTAATAAATTTAGACTAAAATTGACAAAATCTGAGAATAAAATTAGCCTCAAATTCATGTACCATAACAAATAGAGATAAATTCTGATAAAACCTGAAAACCTGCACCAAATCAGCCTTATACAACTTCTAAGCAGAGGGTCCCGCGTTCGAATCGCGGCAGGCGTATTTTTTTAAGAGATGGGCATTGCCTATCTCTTTTTATGCTTTTAACCATATCGGGCAATAAAAAAATTCGTCTTTTATTTTAGAATGCTTTTTGCAGAGCAGTCTGCAGAAAGGCGGATAAAATGAGTTTTAATCCATTGAAAGAAAAAGGTATTCCAATAGAAAAACAAGTCAGGAACTGGCATCAGATTGTGGGTAAACCTTATAACAAAACAGAAGTTGATTGTTATACAAGAACAAGACAAATTCTTATGAACGGCATAGAAGTTGAGGCGTGGGGCTTCAAACACCAGCTTAATCGATTTGTTCCTGATACTAAAGATAAACAGCTTATTGCACTGATTAGCAGAATAGAAGATTCTCAACAGACGACTGCAAACTGGATGGGACCTGCAGATCAGTCTGTTTTAGAAACGACTCTGGGGTATGAACAAGTTGCTGTTGATTTGACTGCGTGGATGGCGCAAAATGAGCCGGATCCTTATGTAAAAGAAACCTTTGACTTCGGGCTTCTGGAAGATTTTGACCACCTGTATAGATACAGTCAATTTGCATATATGACTGAAGGTATTGAACCTAATGATATTGTACAAGGTAAGACTGATGTTATTGTGGGAAGACCAACTCAGCATCACCACAATGATAATGGCTTGAGAATAAGAAAACATTATGATAAAAATACAGCACATCCTCAGACAAAGGTTAATATTTTAACTCTTCTTTCCGGTGAACAGCAAACTCATAATTACTATGCTGAACACGGTTTTATGTACGGTGACCACGTATTAAGAGAAACTTATGCGGAGATAAAGGATGTTGAGGAAGAACATGTAACCATGTATGAATCTTTAATTGATCCGACCGAATCCATGTGGGAAAAATTCCTTATACACGAATTTACCGAGGTATGTAATTATTATACCTGCATGGAAGATGAACCGGATGATAGAATCAAAAAGATTTGGGAATTGTTTGTTGATATAGAACTTGGACACCTTCAAGCTGCAGCAAGTTTGTTCTGCAAGTATGAAAATCGTGATCCAGAGGAAGTTATCGGCAGCGAAATCGTTATTCCTTGCAGATTCAAGAGTCAGAAGGCTTATGTACAAAAAGTTCTTGAAAAAGAAGTTGATAAACGTCTGGAATCTCAGGGTGAGTTTACTACAATAAAGGCTCTTCCGGAAGATTGGCCTAGCTATGATGTTCAGATGAAACAAAATGAAATCAGCTCTCCTTCGGAAAATGCAGTTAGACTTGCAGGGACATATCATGATAGAGATATTGTTGCAGCAGACGAACAACTTAAAGACAAAGAAGTCGCTATATTGAAAAAAGGTCTTCAAAAAGATGGCGTTGCCTGGAATACGGTAACTCCAGAAGAGTTAGAAAAAATGATTAAAAAGCACGAAAAAAGAGAAGACGAGAAAGAAAAGTTAATATAATTTATTAAAAAAGAGTCCTATTTATTAGGACTCTTTTAAATGTTTAACGTGTTTGTAGATGTATAAAATACCAAGTATACCCACTACAACAACGATTAAAATATCAAACTTATGCCAGAGATGCTTAAACATTTCCATATTCTGTCCGAATTTTACCCCGACATAAACAAGCAGATAACTCCAAACAAGCGAGCCCAGGAATGTAAGTGTAAAAAATATTCTTTTTCTTGCCCTCAAAATGCCGGCAGGAAGTGAAATAAAAGTTCTTATTACAGGCAGCATTCTGCATATGAAGAATGCCCAGTCACCATATTTTTCTACCCATTTATCAGCATCATCAAGATCTTTATGGGAAATGAGAAAATATTTTCCATATTTTTCAATAAACTTACGTCCGCCGAAATAGCCAAGGTAGTAAGAAGGAATTGAACCCAATACGCATCCGAATGCACCTGCCCAGGCAGCTACGTGAAAATTCATTTCACCTTTGCTTACAATATAGCCCGCAAAAGGAAGTATGGCTTCACTCGGAAGCGGTATATTGCAAGATTCTATTGCCATAAGCAAACTTATACCGAACGGACCCATTACGGTGATAATGTGTTCTATAAATTTAACAAGAACAGCAAGTACAGTATTAATTAATTCCATAAATTTCTCCCATCATTTATATTTAACTTTGTTTATCAAGCAGGCTGTTAATTGCGTCGTAAATTCTTTGGAAATCATGATTAGGCGCCAATTTAGGACAGCGTCTTAGTTTATTCCCTTTGAAATATGATTCAAGAACATCAATCAACTCCGCGAGAGGTTTAATAAGATTAGTAGTTAAAGTTTTTATTAGTATTAATCCAAGACCCCAGGTAATAAGAGTTAGGAATCCAATAACCCAGGCACCTGCAGAACTTAATTTTTTTGCCCGCAAAGCTGCGTTCTGCATCCCGACTCTGTTTATCCTTGACAATTCTATTATATTATTAACGGTTGTTTCTTTATATCCGGCATTATTTTTAAAAGCAGATTTATAACTCTTTTCGATTTTGTTGATTACTTCTGCTTCTCCCTTTTCTGTAACATTTGTTTTTCCTTTGGTTAAAGCTTCTTCAAAGGATTTTATATCTTTGTTCACAGTGAGAGCTGACATCATACTTTCTGCGATATAAAGTGATTGAGTGTTGTGTTTATTTATCTGCTCAATTGATGGGGCTAGTCTTAAAAATCCGCGAATGCCCGCTGCTGCAAGCAGTGTAGAAAATACAAGAAGTAAAATAAACGATAAATAAAAAGATTTTGAAAAATTCATTATTTATTCTCCTCAATCATTTTTGCGATTGCGTCTTCTGTACATACTAACAGCAATTTATCTTTTGTATTTAAAATTTCATTTGGAAATGGTCTTGCAAGTTTATTCCCTTTTTTGATTGCCGCAACAATAATTCCATATTTGTTAGGAAGTGCGAGTTCAATCAGGTTTTTACCTTCCATAAACGGCTGTACATTTATTTCAAGAAGCTGGATATCTTCTGATGTTTCATCTGCGATAATATTCTGGAACAGAATTTTGTATGCGAATTTTTTCCCATATTCTGCATCAGGGTTAATAACGTTCTTAGCACCTACTGCTTTTAAAATACGCTCATGAATTTTATCGGTAGCTCTTGCAATAACGTTGTCACATCCCATCTGTCTTAAAATTGCTGTTGTAAGTATAGACGGTTCTCTTGCACCGATTGCACAAATTACAACATCGCGCTCCTTGGGGCATAATTTTCCGAGAGCCGTTTCATCTGTAGCATCAAGACAGAGTGCGTCATCTAAAAATCCTGCGGCTTCGTCAACAAGCTCTTTATCTTGATCGACTGCTATAACCTCTGTGCCTTTTTCTGATAGAGTTCTTGCAAGCGACATACCGAACTGTCCCAAACCTATTATTAAAACCTGTATAGACATATTTTTCTCCTATGTTAGTGAAATTTTTGCATCAGGATAACTAATCCTTGAATCTATATTTTTAGTATTTAAGTAGCAAATCAGTGTTGCAGGAGCAACCCTTCCAAGAAACATTGCTGCAATAATGATAACTTTCCCAACTCCGTCAAGCTGGCTTGTAGCTCCCATTGATAAACCAACTGTACCAAGTGCTGATGCTGCTTCAAAAATTAGCTGCTCTGCACCGGCGGTTTGGGTTGTCAGAAGCATCAAAACTATTGTAACAAGTATTGACAGGTATACTACTGTTAATGTTATTGCTTTTTTTATTGTATCAAGCTTAATAACTCTATTTCTTACAACATTATCTTTTATGCGGATTGCATTGTAGCAGGTTAAAAATAAAACACTAATCGTTGTCGTCTTTAAGCCTCCAGCAGTACCTCCCGGAGAGCCTCCGGCTATCATAAGTGCAACCATAAGCAGGAATGTTCCAGGATTTATACTGCTCAAATCTACTGAATTAAATCCTGCTGTTCTTGAAGTTGCTGATTGAAACCAGGCGTTATGAATTTTATCTGCAATGCTCATTCCGCTTAAAACACCATTATATTCTGAAAGGAAGAAAAACAGTGTTCCTCCGATTAAAAGTGCTAAAGTTGTATAGAAAACCAGTACTGCAACCGGAGGGAGTTTTTTCCCTTTGAAAATATTTTGCAGCATAAGGCAGATTGCCGGTGACATACCGCCAAGAATTATTAAAAATGAAACAGTATAGGTTAAAAGAGGAAAACTGTTATAACCTATAAGGTTGTCATTTTTTAGGAAAAATCCGGCATTACAGAACGCTGATATAGAAGTAAAGAACCCGAATTTAAGCCCTGTAAGCAGACTGTGTTCGCTAAATGTAAAACAGGCAGAAAGGATAATTGCTCCTGTTAGTTCCACAATAAATGTATATTTAAAAATACGTATTAGGGATTTTTTTATTTCTTCTTTGCTTTCCGCTTCAAAGATGTTTCTGGCATTTTTTTCATGTGTAAGCGACATTCTTTTGCCCAGAAGTATAAATATAATAGAGCTGATACTCATTATTCCCAATCCGCCGGCTTGTATTAACAGCAATAAAACAAGCTGTCCTACGCCAGTAAATTTATCACTTACGCTCACAACAGAAAGGCCTGTTACGCATACTGCACTTACAGCTGTAAACATTGCATCCAGAAATGATACACCATGCGGAGAACAGAATGGTAAATATAGTATTATGCCTCCGGTCAGGCAAAGCAGGAAAAAGGTTGCGGGAAGTATTCTCTCCGGAGTTTTTGTAATAAATTCAAATCTGTTTTTTCGTTTTGCCATTAAATTTATCATCCACTTTTGAAAAAAGTATAACATAAAATTTTTTATAAAAAATTCTTATGATATGATATAGAAAAAAGGAGAGTTAATATGTTAACTAAAAATTCATCATTAAAAACAATGTTTTCAGGTGTTGATTTCTCTAAATATTCTTCTAAAACATCTGATTTTGTAAACGAGTTTTCATCACGTGCTAATCAGCCGGGCAAGTTCCTTAACTGGGTAAATCTCCCTCAGGAACAAGCTAAAAGATTAGATGACATCTATTCTTTAGCTTCAAAATTAAAATCTCAGACCGGTGTTGAAAAATTAAGCGTAATGGGTATTGGCGGTTCAAAACACACTGTTGAGCATATGCTTGGTATTAACGGGTTGAACATCAATTCTGATAAAATTTATTTCTATTCTGATGTTGATTCAATCAGCTTCGCCAGATTTTTAGAAAAACTGGGTAATGATGTATTGTCATCAAGCTATATGATTGCATCAAAATCAGGTTCAACATTTGAAACTAAAGATGGTTTCTTGAGAATACAAAAAATGCTTGAAGATGCATATATTGCTAAAGGACAATCTTTAGAAGAGGCAAAAAAATCTGCAGCAAAACATTTTATTGCAGTAACAGATAAGAATGCTGAGAAGAGCGAGCTTAGAAGAACATCTAATGAAAACGGCTGGCTCGGCGATTTGTATATTCACGATGATGTAGGCGGAAGATTTTCTGCTTTTGATGATCACGCTTTATTCACATTAGCATTTGCAGGTATGAGCAAAGAAGATATGAAAACAATGTTAATGTCAGCACAAGAAATTTCTTCACTTTCTTTATCTGCTGATTTAGAACTGAATGATGCATTAAAAGAAGGTATTTTCTGGGCTGATGCTAAACTTAACGGGATTGAAGCTTCTGTTCATCAGTATATGGGTTCTATGTTTGAAAACACTGTTTACTGGCATGCACAAATGCAGAATGAATCTGTAAAAGATACTCTTAAACAGATTGCAAAAGTTCCTGATGCAATGCACCACTCTGCAGAAGCACACTTTAACCCTGCAAATAAACTTGTATTTGCGCTTACTGTTCCTGTAGATAAAGGTGTTTGTGCTGAAAATGCTGAAGCATATATAGGTGCTTTGACAAAATCTTATGAATCATCAGGTGCTTTCTTCAAAGAATATGTTGAAACTTCAAAGCTTGGCTTGACTCCGGAAGCAGCAGGGGCTGTAACTCAATTGAGGGCATTTGCAACCTGCTATCAGGAAATAGTAGAAGCTGTTATGCAGAATAAAGCTCTTCCTGAAGTATTAGACAGCGTACTCCAGCCGCACGTAGAATTTTATAAAAAGAATTTGAAGGGCGGAGTTGTTGTTCCGGGAAGAATTTCAGGTTAAATATTTTGATAAGGCCTCCGTGCAAACGGAGGCCTTATTTGTTATAATAGATTTATGGAACTTATAAAAACAGATGAATTTAATATAATTTATAAGGATATGCTGGCTCAATTCCCGAAGTCAGAGCTGAAATCATATGAAAAATTCTTGAAGTTATTCGGTGAAAATTATATCCTCTACAGGGTTGTTGATGGAGAATTTGCAGGTTATATAATTCTTTTTGAGTATGGTGATTTCATTTTTATAGATTATATTGCGGTTTTGAAACAATTTCATTCAAAGGGGTTAGGCAGAAAAATTTTATCTCTTTTGAAAGATATTTATCCTGAAAAGAAAGGGTGTTTTTTAGAGGTAGAACCGCCTGATATTTCTAACCCTGATACAATAAGAAGAATTAATTTTTATACGAAAAACGGAGCACAGAAACTTGATGTAAATTATTTGTACCCTAATGAACAGGGGTGTATACCGCTGGATTTATATTATATAAAATATAAAGATTTACCCTCTGATGAGGATATCAGAGTATTTATAACAGAGCTTTTCAAGCAAGTTCATGGTGATTTAGCGCATTCTATGGAAGTTTTGCAAAAAATTTTTTGTTAGAAAACATAACAAGTGTGGTATTAATTAAATAGAGGTGTTTATATGAAATACATTTGGCTTTACATTGTTGCAATAGTCGCATCTTTGGGCGGTTTATTGTCAGGGTATGATACCGGCGTAATTTCCGGCGCACTTTTATTTATTAACGAAACCTGGGTTCTGCCGGACACGTTGCAGGGTTTTCTTGTAAGCTCTGTTTTGATAGGTGCGGTAATCGGGGCTGCAACAAATGGTATTCTTGCAGATATTTTTGGACGTAAGAAAATCATCATGGCAACAGCTGTAATATTTATATTAGGTTCAATATTGTGTGCTTTTGCTCCAAATGTATATGTGTTAATACTTTCGAGAATTTTTGTAGGCTTTGCAGTTGGAATTGTTAACTTTGTTGTTCCTTTGTATCTGTCAGAAGTTTCACCTAAAAACTTAAGAGGAACGCTTGTTTCATTGTACCAGTGGGCAATTACTGCAGGTATTCTTTTCTCTTATTTTATTAACGCTGTTTTTGCTCAAGCAGTTTACAACTGGAGGTGGATGCTGTTTGCGGGCGTTGTTCCTGGACTCGTATTATTTATAGGAATGTGCTTTATGTCCGATACTCCCAGATGGCTTGTTTCTAAAAACAGAGATGATGAGGCAAAGAAAGTTTTTTCCAAAATAGAACCGGATATTGAGCCTGAAAAAGAAATTGCGGAGATTAAGGAAACACTTGTTGATAACAGGCAGGAAAAGGCTTTCAGGTTAAAAAAATGGATGATAATGCCTTTTGTCGTTGGTATCGGAATTATGTTTGCGCAGATTTGTACAGGCATTAACACGATAATTTATTATGCTCCTACAATATTTAAGACAGCAGGATTTGACAGCAACCTTACTGCCATTTACGCAACAACAGGTATAGGCGTTGTAAACTTTATTATGACTATTGTAGCTGTATTCTTTACAGACAGGATTGGACGTAAACCGCTTCTATATTTTGGACTTACCGGTGTAATGTTAAGCTTGTTTGCTCTTGGCACATCTTTTGCATTTGCCGGGGTTTTGGGTTCAAGCTTGAAATGGGTTGCTGTAGGAAGTCTGGTAACTTATATAATTTGTTTTGCAATGAGCCTCGGACCAATCGGCTGGATACTAGTTTCGGAAGTTTTTCCGCTCAGAATAAGAGGTATTGCAATGAGTGTGTGTACCGTTTCGAACTTTGCATTTAATTTCTTTGTCGTCGGGAGTTTCCCTGTGTTGCTGCACAGAATCGGCGGGGCTTGGACATTCTGGATATTTGGTATTGTTTCTATTCTTTGCATAATTTTTGTTTACTTCTTCGTTCCTGAAACAAAGGGAATTTCGCTTGAAGAAATTGAATCAAACTGGAGGCGCGGTGTCAACCCGAGGGATTTTTGAATTAGCATAAATAATGCCTGACTGCCTAATACAAAAGCGAAGCCTTTAAAAAATAATTAAAATATGAAGAAACTTTTGATTTTAATATTAGGAGCAGCGCTCGGTATTGCAGGATTTATTTTTGTTGTTCACAGTTTTTATAACATCCATATAACTGCGGTTTTTGAAGAGTTAGAACCGTTTCCGAGAAATCTTAATGTATATTACAAAGGTTTCAAACTAGGGCGTTCTGTTAGAGTTCGTCCATCCAAGGATTTTACTAATACGCGGGTTGATATGATTTTGAACGCGAAAGGTATAAGCTTGCCTGATAATATTACTGCAAAGGTTAAAAGAAAAGATAAAAAAGACTATATAGAGCTTGAATATCCTGATGCACCGTCGATTACGGATATAAAAAATCATTCTGTTATACAGGGTAAAAAAAGTTTTGATATTTCAGGATATATTGATGAGCAGGCAGAGGGCGGCGGTTTGGATGAGATAAAAGATAATTTGAATGATACTGTCGAATCTGCGGGCGATACGCTGGACGCGCTTACAGAACTAATTGGAACTGCAAATGATATATTAAAAGACTTAAGACCATCACTAAAAATAACAGGAGAAAATCTTGCTGTAATGAGCCAAAATCTATCGGATGTGACAGGTGAGTTAAGCCGCTCTGCAAAACCTAAGCGCCTTGATAATACTTTTGCGAACATCGAACAGACAACCAAAAATATAGAACGTGCTACAAAGAATTTGGAGAATGCCAGCCTCAATGTTTCCAATATAACAAAACACGCGGACAGCCAAACAATTTCACTTGTGGATTGCGTTATTCAAAATACAAATGCGGTTATTGAAAATGTAAATGTCGTAGTATCAAATGTTAATGATATTGTAAAAGGTTTTAAAGCAACTTTATCAAAACGTTTCGCCGGTATGAAGATAATGTTCGGCAAACCAATCGGGTAAAAACTCTAACTTTACATTGCGTCACACTTTATTGAATTGGAATAACATTTAAGATATCCTTAAATCAGTTGTAGATTATTTGGGAATTATACATGGAAAAAGGTTTTGTAGAGAACGGATTTATTATTGATTTGAGCGATGCTAAAAATACAACACAGCTTGTGTTTGAACTTAGTTCAATAATGGAGCATCCTGATGTAAAAAGAAAAAATGTTTGTTTAAAATTAGGCAGTCTTGATTTGAAACAATCCCAGCTATTGAGTATCAAAGCTTTGATAGAATCAATGGATGCAAGTATTGCTTTTATTGATACGAATTCTGAACAAACTGAAGCGTCAGCAGTAAGCCTTGGAATAATCGTTTCAGAAATCAGCGACAGCTCTGTTCCTTCTGTGGGCTGTACTGCTTCAGAAGAAATTAAGGAAGAAGCTGTGGTTGTAAAAACAGAAGATGAAGCTGTTGAAGAAATTAATAAAACTGTTGAAATTCACGCAGATCCTGCAGCTAATTCTAATCCAATAGAAACTGCTGAAGGTATTGAAGATATTTATGATGAAGAATCAACGGAAGAATTGTCGGAGATAATTCCTTCAGAAGCATTTACTCCTGATTTTGAGGCGCTTGCTGCAAACGAAGGTTTGATAAAAACAGAAGAAACAAGTAAGTATATTCTTCTTGATACCGGTGATGTGCTTCCGGAAGGTGCAGAAGAAAATAGCGTAAACACTGAAACTCTTCCGACTCTTTATATAAACCAGACATTGCGTTCCGGACAAACTGTAAGCTATGAAGGAAATATCCTTATAATCGGGGATGCACATCCGGGAAGCGAAATTGTAGCCGGCGGAGATATTACTGTATGGGGTATTCTTGGCGGCATTGCACATGCTGGTTCACAGGGCAATATAACATCAAAAGTAAGAGCATTAAAATTAAATGCGATTCAATTAAGAATAGCAGGTTTATATGCAAGACGTAATGATACATTAAATGTACCATACGTTCAAAAAACTAACGAGTTTACCCCGGAGGAAGCTCAAGTTGAAGATGGAAAGATAGTAATTTATAAAAAGTTAAGGAGAGATTAATGACTGGTCGCGTAATAGTAATCACATCCGGAAAAGGCGGAGTAGGTAAAACCACTACCAGCGCAAATATAGGTACTGCGCTTGCAAAAGCCGGATATAAAGTTGTCCTTATAGATACTGATTTAGGTTTAAGAAACCTCGATTTGCTCTTAGGACTTGAAAATAGAATTGTATACACAATTGTTGACGTTATAGAAGAACGCTGCAAACTTAAACAAGCACTTGTTAAGGATAAGAAAAATCCAAACCTTTCACTTCTTGCAGCGGCGCAGACAAGAGATAAAACAGCTGTAAATGCAGAACAGCTGAAAGAAATCTGTGATACTTTAAAAGAAGAAAATGATTTCGTTCTGGTAGACTGCCCTGCAGGTATAGAACAAGGATTCCAGAATGCAGTTGCAGGAGCAAGCGAGGCTATTGTTGTTACAACTCCTGAAATGTCAGCAATAAGAGATGCAGATAGAATTATTGGACTTTTGGAATCTAAGGAAGAAATTAAAAGCTATAAACTCTTATTAAATAGAGTTCGTCCGAGCCTTATCAAATCAAATGAGATGATGGGCGTTGATGATGTTGTAGAAATTCTTTCCTGCCCTCTTGTAGGCATAATTCCTGAGGATACCGGAATTATTACCTCAACAAATAAGGGCGAACCGATTGTTAATGATGAAAATGCGCTTGCCGGAAAAGCTTACAGAAACGTAGCTCAAAGAATTTTAGGCGAAGAAGTTCCATTCTTAGATTTGGATGAGCCTAAAGGTTTTATGGCAAAAATTAAAAATGCGTTTGCAAAATTGAAAGCGAAGGTGTAGGATGGGGCTTTTCTCTGATATCTATAATACAGTGGCTAAGTTCTTCCGCCCTCAAGAAGAACAGGGTGACGCTTCCAAGTCTGTAGCGACCAACAGACTTAAACTGGTTTTGATGCAGGATAGGACAAATCTTACTCCAAAAATTCTTGAACAGATGAGAGGCGAATTAATTGATTTGCTTTCAAGATATGTTGAGCTTGACAAGGAACTTCTTGAATTGAACTTTGAACAGGAAGGCGAACAAGTTGCATTAATGCTTTCAATTCCTGTAATCAGGGCGAAAGATGAAGAGGAGATTGAAGCTGCTTTAAAAGAAGAAGCTGAAAAACTTGCTGAAAAAGCAGAAGAGCTGGAAACTTCATCCGAAGAAGAGGAAGAAGATGTGTCTGACAGTGTAGAATCTGACGAAGACACAAAAGTTGTTTCTGCTCCAGAAGGAATAAATGCAAATAAGCAGACAGAAGAAGTAAAAGAAGAATGTCATTCTGAGAATTAAAATTTTTAAAGGCGGCGGTGGTAAAGCCACCGCCGCCTTTTTGCTATGCCTCAGTCTTAATATTTTTCAAGAGCAGAATTAACGGAATAATTACTACCCCTGCAACAGCAAAAATTCTGAAAGCATCGATAAATGCAGATAGGTTTGCCTGCTGCATAAGAAGATTGTAAGCAGTATGTTGTCCCATATAAGCAGCAGTATGCGGATCAACAGTAGTCATAAACATACTTCCGTATGCCTGAACTCTTTCTGTGTAAGTTTGTGCTGTATCAGTAAGGTGCTGTATAAGCATAAACTGGTGTTTTTGAGCACCCCTTGAAAGCAGTGTTGCTACAATAGATGTTCCGAATGCACCGCCTATATTTTTAAGCAGGTTTTGAAGTCCGCTGGCATTAGTCATCTGATCATTTCTAATTGTTGCAACAGAAAGTGTAATAATAGGAATCATTGCCAGCCCCAGCCCAACTCCGAACAAGAAGTTTGGAAACCCGATGTTCATTGTGGATATTTGAAGATTTAAGCCTCCAAGCATCCAACTTCCTGTTGCAATGCAGCCAAGGCCAATCATAACAAGAACCCTGTTGTCTATAAGATTAGCTAAAGTTGCACAAAGCACCATAGCCAGTAAAGCACCTAAACCTCTAGGCATCATGGAAAGCCCGCTCTTGTATGCATCATAACCCATTAGCGATTGCAGGAATTGCGGTAAAATTGCAAGAGAGGCAAGAAGCACGGCCTGCATAACTATCTGCACAAGTGTTCCGATTAAGAAATTTTTATCTTTGAAGACACTTAAGTCAACAAGAGAATCTTTGTTTCTAATTTGTGATACGAGAAATGCAATACCGGTTAAACAAGAAAGTGCTGACAACCAGCATATCCATGGAGCATTAAACCAGTCAGCATTATTCCCTTTATCTAATACAATTTGCAAAGTCAAAAGCCAGATAGAAAGCATAAAGAAGCCGAATGCATCGGTTTTAACACCTTTTTGCTTCTGTGCATATGGCGGGTCGTAAATTAATGATTTTGCGAGGAAAACAGTTAGAATACCTATTGGAATGTTGATGAAATAGATAAACGGCCAAGACCAGTTTTCTGTAATCCAGCCACCCAGTACCGGCCCTATAATCGGTGCCATTACTATAACCAGACCAAACATTGCCATTGCTTTGCCTCTATCCTGAGGTTTGAAGTTTTCAAGCAAAATGGCCTGGGAAATAGGAAGAAGGCCGCCTCCGCCTATACCTTGAAGGATTCGGGCAAAAATCATTGTTTCAAGATTTTCGGATATTCCGCATAAACCTGAGGCTACAGTAAATAGAATAATACTTAGCATAAAAAAGTTCTTTCTTCCAAGAACTTTGCTGAACCAGCCTACCATCGGAATAACAATACCGCTGGCAATAAGGTAAAACGTTAATATCCACATTGACTCTTCCCGGCTAACCGAAAAACTGCCGGCCATATGCGGTAATGCTACGTTTGCAATTGTTTCATCCAATACAAACATAAACGCAGCTGCCATTGTAGGCATACAGGCAAGCCACGGATTTCTATTCTGCTCTTCTATATTTTCTGTCATAATTTATTTCCTTTTGTAAAAAATCGTACCATACTAATGTTGCATAAGCAACATGTTGTTTGAGCAACAAATTTTGTAAATATTTGTAAAATCAGCTGTTAAAAAATATACAAATGTGGAATATAATATATATAAGGATATGTTGTAAAGAATGAAAAGTTTCAATAATATATGCTTAATTTAATGGTACTGAAACCCTTACAGCTGCAAAGGAGGGCAAAATATCCTAATTTACAGGGCTTTTTAAGCGAGATGTTAAAATGAAAATTAACACAAATTTATCAAGTTTAATAGTACAATCCAGTCTAAAAACATCTACTAATGGGCTGAATATGGCAATAGAGCGCATGACAACGGGTTTTAAGATAAATCATGCGAAAGACAATGCTGCGAACTATTCAATAAACACAAAGCTTTCAAGTAAATTATCATCGTATTACGTAGCTCAGGATAATGCTTCTATGGGACTGGATATGATGACAAGTGCAATGGATAATCTGGATTTAATTTCTAGCCACCTTTCAAGAATGCGTGATTTGGCAGAACAGGCTGCAAATGGGACTTATGGAGAAGACTCTTTGAAAGCTATACAGGCGGAGATTAATGCAAGACTTGAAGAGTGTTCAAGAATAATTGAAAATAGTGAATATAATGGTATAAAATTATTTCAGGGCACAGAAGGATTGAATGGAAAGTTTTTGGAAGAAATAAAACCTTTGACAGAACAAGAAGCAATTGCTCAGGGGTATACGGTTATAAAAACGGCTGATGAATTACAGGCAATGGAAAATAATGTTAGCGGTAAATACATTTTGATGAATGATATTGATTTAGCCGGATATTCTTGGACTGCAGTAGGTACATCCTCTGACCATTTTAGCGGAGAATTTAATGGCAATGGGTATGTAATAAAAAATCTTACTGTTAATCAGTCAGGATTAGACTATCAAGGACTGTTTGGAAGAGTGAGTCATGCAAAAATAAGTAATGTAGGTCTGGAGAATGTTGAAGTAAAGGGTAATACTGGTACTGGAGCTTTGGCAGGATATACAGATAACTCAGATTTCAAAAATTGCTATGTTGATGGCGTTAGCATAAGTGGTGGTCTTGAGACGGGAGGACTTATCGGGACTTTGGATAGCGGCGGGATTCATAGCTGTTATATTATTAATGGTAGTGTGACTTCTTCAAGCTTTAATGTAGGCGGGCTTGTAGGCAATGCAAACAGTGGTATTATAGATTCTTATTCAACGGTTGATGTTACCGGCAATCAAAGAGTTGGAGGGTTGGCAGGAGCATTTTCTCAGGGAAGTATAAGAAATTGTTATTCGACTGGAAATGTGTCAGCAGTACGGGATACAGCAGGCGGTTTTGTGGGAAGTTTGAACGGCGGCACTCTTTCAAGCTGTTATACAACAAGTCTGGTAAATTCTGGTAATCCTGCAAAGCAGGGAGCTTTCACAGGAGTTTTAAGTCTCGGGAATATTGATGTTTCATTTACGAATTGTCATTATTATGGTTCTTACAACCCCGGTATGGCAGCAGTTGGTTACAATCCTAATAATAAAGACACAAGCGGCTTAACAGACGGGGGAACTCTTCCAGAACCAGTTATACCGAATATAATAAGTTTTCAAGTTGGGATTTATTCTGACAGCAGCTCTAGATTTGCTTTAGACTTAGAATTTACTCTGGATTTAAAGGTTAACGCTTCTGATGCCAACTCTGCAAGAAATGCTTTAACTAATATTGATAATTTACTTGCTAAAATAAATACTCGCCAGACAGAATTTGGCGCCGCATATAATCGTCTTGAGTCTGCATTTGAAGCAATCGGTGTAAATATTGAAAATTTAACCTCAACTCAATCGACAATTCGTGATGCAGATATTGCTGAAGAATCAAGTGCATATATTAGAAATCAAATTCTCCAGCAGGCAAGTGCAACGCTTCTTGCTACAGCTAATCAAACACCAGCTATAGCTTTGCAGCTGCTGTAATTAAAACTTAGCATATGAGCCTATAATTCTTACTCCTTCAGCTTGCGGCTCTAAATCAGAGATAAGAAGTTTTATTACTTCATCATCCTTGTGGCCGTCAAAATCAATAAATACAGCCTGTTCCTCAGCATTATTATTCATCATTTTAGAATTAATCTGGGTAATATTGATATTGTATTTTACAAAGACTTGAACAATATCTAAAAGCGCGCCCTGTCTATCATTTAGAAATAATACAATACTAGTTTTATCTTTTCCTGTAGGCAGAGTTGAAGCATCACCAATTACTATAAATCTGCGTTTGTTATCCTTATCGTCTTCAATATGTTCTTTTAAGACATTTAAATTATAAAGTTCAGCAGTTTTATGAGTTCCAATGATAGAGTATGTCAGGTTGTAGCCGTTAAGAAGTCTTGCAGCATCATCCATACTCTCTGCCACAACAATATTCAATTGTCTTGGCATCTCATCTCTAACAAAAATTTTACTTTTTGCAAGAGCATTAGGATTTGCAATCAACCCTGTAATGCTGTAAAATTCAGTAGTTTTAGACAAAATACAATCATTAACAGGAACAATTGTTTCAGCTAAAATTTGTATATTCTGGTTTTTTGTCTGAATAAGGTTGTCTATTGTTTCGCGTATAATTCCTTTATAAGTAGTTTCTACAGGCAAAACAGCAATCGCATTGCAATTCTCGTCCACATAATCAATACATTCTTTTATAGAATTAAGCGAACGCTGGTACAAGTATAAGTCATGGGCTTTGAATAGCTTATCTTTTGCTATTTCAGAATAAGAGCCGCCCATACCTAAGCAGACAACTTCATTAAAATCTTCAAACATAATAAACTCCGTGTTTTTTATAATTATAACACAGACGTACTGCTTTCTGCTGAATTTATTTTCCCCGCCTTAACGTCCGATTTCAACAGCTTTTGCCGCCATTGATTTAGAAATATTAACCAGTGCAAGGTTAGCTTCATAAGCTCTCTGTGCCATAATAGCATCAGCCATATCAACCATAGCATTAACATTAGAGGCTCTAATATATCCGTTTGCATCAGCATCAGGATGCCCCGGTGAATAAATTCTTTCACCTACAGTTGGGTCTTCTACACAGCCATTAAATACAACACCGCCTTGAAGGTATGGAAGTGTGCCAACTCCGAATACATCGTTTTTCATTGTATTCATAAGGCCATGGAAAGAAATATCCTCTGAAGCATTTAAAACAGGAATACGTCTTACATAATTCGGTGTATCGACGTTTGCTATGTTTTTTGCATGGATATCTAACCTTAAACCGTGTGCTTTTAAGGCATTTGAACCGATGTTCATTGATTCCATTATACTCATAGTTATTTCCTTTCTTGCGTTACAATTGACCTGATAGTTTTGACTTTACCCCTATTTGCCTACGTTAATAACAGTTTTCATTTCTGTTATTATATTTGACATTCTTCTCGTTGCCATAGTGTATAGTAAAGCGTTTTTCTGCATTTCGGTAAGTTCTTCTGCTATATCAATTTCCTGTTTTTGTCTATCTTCAAGTATTCCAGATGGGCCTAGCTCTGTGGAAAGTTTTGTTTCAAGAGGGCTGTTCATAGTACCTAGATATGAAGAAAAATCAATGTCACGACGAACATAGCCAGGAGTATCTACGTTTGCGACATTAGAACCCAGAGCTCGCTGTCTTTGAGAAATCAAATCAAGCATCAAATTGGTTTTTCCCATTGAATCTAAACTTGTGTACATTTATTTTCCTCCTTTCCGAAGGACATAGAACTTGTAGTATCAATTTTCATCAGGTATATTTACCCCCACTATTCTCTAATATTGATTGCTTTGTTGTACATATCGTCTGCAACTTTCATAAGGTTCATACTTGCAATCATTGATGTATTCAATCTCATTAAATCATTGAGTTCATCATAGATGTTTGTATTCGAAATCTCTGTTGCGTATTGCTTTATATTTTCTGTACCTTTAATTATTTTCGGAGCACCGGACTCGTCATTATAAACCATTTTATTATTATGTCCCTGCTCTAAAGCTTCCGGACAGTCGAATTGAACAATAGGAATTGTGCCGATTTTTTCGGGCAGAGAGCCTGCGTTGTCATAATTCATAACATCGCCGTTTGGTTTTATTTCAAATTTATATGAATTGGCAGGTATTCTTATTCCATCTCCCACCATCCAATCATCAACCGTCATAAGATATCCGTTTTCACCTCTTTTGAAAGCACCATCACGGGTGTATTGTATTTCTCCGTCTGCTGAAACAACAGGAATATAACCTTCCCCGTCAATTGCGACATCGTAAGGATTTTTACTGATTCGAATAGAACCCTGCAGTGCATTTGTTCTGATAGCACCGTCAACGTATCCATCTTCTCTCAAAATTTGTTCAAAACGATTGGTTTTATATGCAGCAGTGTTGTAGTTTGCAAGGTTATTGGCTACATAACCTAGTTTTTCAAACTGCATTGTTGCGTTATTAATACTTTTTCTGACTACCGCCTGCATGTTATACATAATTTAAAACCTCCTAAGATGTACTGCTTAACTGGCTTATGACTTTTTGTAAGTTAGTACTTTCAATAAGAAATATTTGTCTGTTTGCTTCAAAGTTTCTTACAACCGGTTTAACTGCAAGAAATTCATTTTGAAGCGTTACATTTGAGTACTCGTTGTAACCCTGTTTAACATCAGGATTTAGTACAGCCATTCCATTTGCATCTACAATGCCGAGAAACCCTGCGTCAACAAGTTGATTAGAGTCTTTTGCATATACGCTGACTTTACCTTTTGAATTTACAATAACCTGTGCCGGATTATCAGGAACAACAGGGAGTTTGATAGGCATACCGGCATCAGATAGAACCGGGCAGTCTTCAAGGTTTAATAAATTACCGGCTTTATCAAGTTTAAATCTGCCGTCACGTGTTAACTTAACACCTTCAGGGGTTTGGACTTGAAAATATCCTTTGTTAGCCATAGATATATCAAGCGGATTTTTAGAAACCATTATACGCCCGACCTGATCATCGACAGTTGTTGATAGTCCGTGTACACCTATATATTCTGTGAAAGAAGAAACAACAGGTTCTCTTCTCTGAAAACCTACTTTGTCAAAACCAGCTACATTATCGTTAATCATTCCGAGAATTTCGCTTTGAACATGCATAGCTCTAATAGAGGCTTTCATGCCCTGTTCACAAAATCTTACACCGCCGTTGATTTGCATAGTTATACCTCATCTACTACCTTGTTTTATCGGATAATTAGTATATCTGCTTTAGTAAATATTTATAAAATCATCCGTTTAATGTAGTTTAATATGTTTATAATGTTTCGGGGAAAAAAGTCAAAAATTTTTGTTGACAATAAAATTTGTTTCTAATATCATAGAACTTGACGCCGGTATAGCTCAACGGTAGAGCAACGGTTTTGTAAACCGTAGGTTGTAGGTTCGATTCCTATTACCGGCTTTTTTCCCGGGGTGGAGAGAATGGATTGGTAAGAAGCTCCAAGCTGGGTGAGACTGTTCTCGCAAAGCCCTTGTGGTTTAAGCCTTTGTGGCGCAGGGGTAGCGCACTCCCTTGGTAAGGGAGAGGCCACGAGTTCAAATCTCGTCAAAGGCATTTTAAAAATTAATAAGGGTAGGTGGCCGAGTGGCTAAAGGCGACAGACTGTAAATCTGTTCACGAGAGTGTACGGTGGTTCGAATCCACCCCTGCCCATTTCTAAAAAGCCCTATTAGGGCTTTTTATTTTAAAGGAGCGTGTGTGTATGAAAATAAATTCTGCAAATAGTACAAATTTTCAGGCGATTACTTATCGCCCGGGGTGTCAGAAATATGTGGCGGAATATCTTACATCAAGAGATAAAGGTGTTTTGAGGCGGGCTGAAAGAGCTATGTCAAGGTGTAGAAAGTGGGATTTGGAGATTACATCAAAAGGTTTGAGAATTGCCTCAAAAAAGACTGCCGACGCAATACTTGTAGAAGAATCAAGACTTTGTAATGTACCACATGATAGAAATTTATCAATGAAAGCTATTTATGAC
>OJRA01000033.1_pt1 | contig 68443 bp, 66 predicted proteins | sample 1599101 | NCBI WGS metagenome assembly OJRA01 (sample SAMN03922526, study PRJEB24848) | human gut metagenome | isolation source: stool sample | host: Homo sapiens | place: Germany | collected 2010-05 | reverse complement strand
CTTTTGCGGATGCAGCAATGAACCGTTGCAACCCATTCGTTCAGGTGAGATATGGCCTGATAACAACGGAGAGCATATCAATGCCCATGGGGGCGGAGTAATGTACCATGATGGAACATACTATTGGTTCGGTGAGAATAAATGTGATACTACCAGCAGTGCCATGGTGGGAGTAATGTGCTATTCTTCTCGGAATCTTACTGACTGGAAGAACGAAGGCGTAGCGCTTTCTGTTGTTGATAACGACAGCAGCGACATAGCGCGTGGATGTATATTGGAACGTCCTAAAGTGATATATAATGCGAAAACAGGGAAGTTTGTGATGTGGTTCCATCTGGAATTGAAAGGAAAAGGTTATGCAGCCGCCCGTGCCGGGGTAGCAGTCAGTGATACTCCTGCCGGTCCTTACCGTTTCATCCGTTCGGGACGTGTCAATGCTGGTAAGCTGCCTGTTGATATGGACGGACAGGCTGTTGCAGTGCTGGATACTCTGAATGCCAAGAATTATGAAAAATGGTGGACTCCCGAATGGACGGATGCTGTGAACAAAGGCTTGATAGTAAAGCGTGATTTGGATGGCGGACAGATGTCTCGCGATATGACTCTTTATGTAGATGAGGATGGTAAAGCCTACCATATTTACTCTTCCGAAGAAAACCTCACACTCCAAATAGCGGAATTGAGCGATGACTATCTTTCACACACAGGGAATTATGTGCGTGTGGCTCCGGCAGGACACAATGAGGCACCTGCTATCTTCAAAAAAGACGGAACCTACTGGATGATCACTTCCGGTTGTACCGGTTGGGCTCCCAATGAGGCTCGTATGTTCTCGTCTTCTTCCATCTTCGGACCGTGGTCTCAGCATCCCAACCCTTGTGTGGGACCTAAGTCGGAACTTACGTTTGGCGGACAGAGCACTTATATTCTGAAAGTGGAGGGGAAGAAAGACGCCTTTATATTTATGGCGGATATCTGGCGTCCGGAGCATCCCAGTGATGCCCGTTACATTTGGTTACCTGTTCAATTCAAGGAAGGAATTCCATACGTGGAGTGGATGGACAACTGGACACTGGATTTCTTTCAGTAATCCCTGTTGAAAATAGTCTGAAGGATGGAAAATAGTGCAATAGTCTGTTCTTGACTGATTATTGCATCCATCTTGCTCGATTTTACCCCTATGGTTGTCAATCAGATTTTTTATCTTTGCTATCGGTAAAAAGAGATAATAGGTATTAAAGATAGGTTTTTAGGAAGAAGGTTAACATACTGTGATGTGATAATAGAATTTTAGGTTAGGTTAAGTTAGAATTGAAGGCATATTTCGTGAGGAAATGTGCCTTTCTGTTTTCATTACCTTTCTAGGTTCGTATATTTGTAATGTCGAATTTGTGAAACTTAAAATAGAATATGCATGAAAAAGATTGGATTGTTTTTGTTGTTAGGTTTTTCTCTTTCGTGGCTGGTGTCTGCTTGCCAAGAACGTCAGCAGGAAAGACGGAAGGAAGTGCCTTTGGATTCTATTGTACTGAGTGACCCTTGCATTTTGGCAGACAGGAAGACGGCTATGTATTATATGACCGGAACCGGCGGTATGCTTTGGAAAAGCAAGGATTTGAAACTTTGGGAAGGACCGTTTCATGTGGCAAAGACTGATTCCGGTTCGTGGATGGGACCGAAACCAATGATTTGGGCTGCCGAGTTACATCCGTATAAGGGCAAGTATTATTATTTTGCCACTTTCACCAATCAGGCGGTGAAGATTGATACGGTACAAGGGAATGTAATAGAGCGCCGTGCCAGTCATGTTTTGGTGAGCGATAACCCGGACGGACCTTACGTTCCGATGAAGGATTCCACTTACCTGCCTGCTGATAAACCAACCTTGGATGGGACTTTCTGGGTGGATAAGGACGGAAAGCCTTATATGGTATATTGTTATGAATGGTTGCAAGCCTTGGACGGTACGATAGAGAAAATAGAACTGAAGCCTGACTTAAGTGGAACCATAGGCGAAGGGAAATTGCTGTTCCGTGCCAGCGAATCGCCGTGGAGCCGTGAAAAAGATGCGGATGGCAAGGACAAACCGAATAAAGTCACTGACGGTCCGTATCTGTTCCGTACAGGAACAGGTAGACTCGGTATGATTTGGACTAGTTGGATTTATAATGTGTACACTCAGGGAGTGGCTTATTCTGAAAGCGGAACCTTGGATGGACCATGGATACAGGAGAAAGACCCGATTACTCCTCCCAATTTCGGTCATGGGATGTTGTTTCAGACCTTGGACGGTAAATGGTTGATGTCTGTACATAGTCATAAAGATGTAAACGGGCGTTATATTCGTATTCCTCACTTGTTTGAAGTCGATTTTTCCAGAGATAAATTGGTGGTGGGAAAACCATATATTCCTTGAAAGTGCTTTATCTTTTTTCGAGAGGAAAGGTAATTACTTTTGCTTTCAATGAAAAGAGATGTGTAGAAAGAGTTGGAAGGACAGCTTTATGAATCTGTCCCTCCAAATAAATGACCGGGTTAATCCCAACCCGGATTCTGTTTCAGTGCACCCTGAGCCAGGTCTACCTCTTCCAAGGGGATAGCCCACAGATAGTCACGGTTGGCGTTGAACTTGCGGGTTTCAATAAAAATGCTTTCTCCTTTTGCATTTACCCCGTATACTGGTTTAGTAACATCCTTTTCAGTTGTTTTATAGCTACGGGTATCAAACAGGTGCATTCCCTCGAAAGCAAATTCCAAACGACGTTCCAAACGGATAGCTTCGCGCATTTGATCTTTGGATAAGCCGGAAGGCAGAGGAGGAAGATTTACGCTGGGACGCTGACGGATTTGATTGACCGCATCATATACTTCCGTATCCGGAGCAGACAGATTTTCGTTACGAGCCTCGGCGAAGGTCAGCAGCACTTCTGCATAGCGGATATAGATAAAGTTGGTCCAGTCATAATTATTGATACCGTCATTGTCCGGATTGATATACTTTTTCATGCTATATCCTGTACGGGTATGGCTGCCATCTCCCATATTGTTCAGGTTGAAAGTCTTTCCTGCTATTTGTGACCCGTTCCACAGTACAGAGAAGCCTAGACGGGGGTCACGGTCGGCAAACGGGTCTTCCGGATTATAGAAAGGAGACTCTTTGATTGATTTGCCATCTTTGCATGGATAGGAGTCTATCAAGTCTTGAGTAGGTGATAAAGCTTCCCATCCTCCCATCATGACGGGAGCGAAGAACTGTCCTATATAACTGCCTTCATTGGAGTTTTTCGGGTTTTCTAGATATTCGCGATCAAAGATGATTTCGTTACATAACTCTGCTACAGGTTGGAACAAGTCACCATAGTTATCATACAGTCCATACACATTCATGCCCATTACTTTGCGTGCGGCGGCTTCCGCCACATCATATTTGTGTGCGTAGAAAGCAACTCTGGCTTTCAGTGCGTAGCAGGCTCCGGCACTCGGTTTTCCGTGGTCACTGTTGCTGCGGATATCGGGCAAGCTGGCTGCTGCTTTATCCAATAATCCTACTATATGATTATAAGTCTCCTCTTCAGAACTGCGTGAAGGAAGTTTCTCGTTCAGTTCCAACGGATGATCCAGCAGGGAGGCGCCACCCATATATTTTAATATGTTAGCGTATGAGAAAGCTTCGAGAAACTGTACTTCGGCTGTCAGTTGCGCTTTTTCTTTTTCATCCATCGGCACATCGCCTATATGCTCGTAAAATACCAGGCATCTGCGGATGCATTGATAGGCATTTTTCCATAATTGTAGGAAATGTGGGTTGCTGGAAGTTGCCGTACCAGCAGATAACTGTCCCTGTTCGGCTGTGACATGTACAGGAATAGCATTATCTGTGTAGCAGTCTGTCATGATAGTATGGTTTTCCGGTTCTATCAGATACAGATAAATTCCGGTTGCAAATTTCTGGGCATCTTCTGCGTTTTTCCAGAAAGATGCATCGGATAATTGGTCTTTAGGATTTCTGTCCAGAAAACTGTCATTGCAAGAGCTCAGACCAAGGCCGCATGCCAATATTAATCCTATAAAGTTATATTTTAGTCTCATAGTTGTCAGTGTTTAGAATGTTACATTCAGACCGAAGGAATAATTTCGGGTCAATGGATAATAGTTGCCGCTGATGGCTTCGGGGTCTACACCGTCGAAGCCGGAAATCATAAAGAGATTGTCGATACTGCAATACACTCTCAAACGGCTGATTCCGTATTTGGATATCAGCTGTTTGGGCAGGCTGTAACCTACTTGCAGGTTTCTCAGCTTGGCATAAGAGGCATCCTGCATCCAGAAACTGGAAGTCACGCGGTTTTTGGAGTCACTCATGGATAATCGGGGATAAGTGGCATTCGGGTTTTCCGGAGTCCAACGGTCCAGATGCTGTTCCGTTACTTTACCGCCATTGTAGAAGGCATATCTGATTTCGGCTACAGGAGCACTCTTTACATCAGCTGCACCTTGCAGCAGTGCACTTAGGTCGAAGTCTTTATATTGAACTGAAAGATTCAGACCGAAGTTGATTTTCGGGAAGTAAGAACCCAATACTTGCCGGTCTTTGCTGTCTACTACTTTGTCTCCGTTCAGGTCACGGTATTTTAAGTCACCCGGAACCGGAGTACCCATGCTCTGTGTAGGATGATTCTTGATCTCTTCTTCGTTTTGGAAGATGCCGTCGCATACGTAGCCGTAATATGCCCACAGTGGGTCGCCTACGGATTGCCCCGGTGTGTCACCGCCTTTCAAATCCATGATTTTGGTAGTTACATAGCTGAAATTGGCTCCGATAGAATAGCTCCAATCATTGATACGGTTGTTATGTCCCAGTTGCAGTTCGATACCGGTATTACGCACTACGCCGGCATTTTGCATCGGAGCGCTGACTCCCATCATGTTGGGAACTGGAAGTTGCAGTAATATGTCCCGTGTTTCCTTGCGGAACCAGTCTGCGCCCAATGTCAGTTTATTGCCCAAAAAAGCGGCGTCCACACCTACGTTCCATTGATCGGTTTTCTCCCACGTAATATCTTGGTTAGCCATCGGGTTGGAAATGGAAATACCCGGAGTCAAAGTGTTGCCGAAACTATAGTCATAACCGAACAGATAGGTGTTCTGATACGGATAATAGTTAGAACTGTTGTCCGAGTTTACGGTTTCCTGATTACCTAGCAATCCCCATGATGCACGTAGTTTCAAATTATCCACCCAATCGGCTTTGAAGAACTCTTCTTCCGATATTCTCCATCCGATGGAGAAAGAGGGGAATGCGCCGAAGCGGTTGTTCTTGGGGAAGCGTGAAGTGCCGTCATAACGCAGGTTGGCTTCTAGCAGATAGCGGTCATCGTATGAATAATTCACGCGTCCGAAAGCTGAGCGGAGGGCGTATTCTATTTCTGTACCGTATGTTGTCTGTCCTGTCACTTCACCGGCGTTGATCTGGTCCAGTGAGTTGGAGTTGGGCAGGTTCTTACGGTAAGCTTGCAGATAGCGTGTCTGTTTATAAATTTGTGAGTAACCTAATAAGGCTCCTATTGTGTGTTTGCCGAAGGTTTTATTATAGTCCAGATAAGCTTGCAAGTTCAGTTCCATACTTTTGATGTCATATTCTGTGATGGAGTTAGTGGTTTTCTTTACCGGTGTGTCTGAACCTGCCTGATAGAATGTCATAGTATTGACGTGGGTGGGATTGTCGGTCAGGTTGAAAGTCGAGGCGGCGACTCCTCTCAGTTTCAGTCCGTCTATGATGTCCAGTTCCATTCCTACGTTACCTTGGAAATTGCTGTTTATCTCTTTGTAGGTTCCTCCTTCACGTGCATAGGCTACGGAGTTGTGCTCGTTTTTGAATAAAGCATAGTTGCCGTTGCTCAATTGGATGGGAGTAACCGGAGTCTCACGGAAAGCATAGTGCATCAGGTTGCTGATACCTGCCGCCGGAGCAGTCATATTACTGCGGTATACCGCCATATTTGTAGTCAGTTTCAGACGACTGTTTATCTGAGCGTCAATGTTGGCACGTACATTGAACTTGTTGTAGTTGGTATTGACTATCAATCCGTCTTTATCATGATAGTTGAATGCCAGCGAGTAAGTTACTTTGTCTCCACCGCCTTTGATACTCAAGTGATGGTTGTTGAACAGGCCGTTTTCACTTAATAGCGTACCCAGCCAGTCGGAATTGGGATAAAAGTCAGGATCACTTCCGTCTTTGAACTTTTGTAGGGCTGTTTCGTCATACGGACCTTTCAAACCGTCATTGGTGTAAGCTTCATTCATCAGCACTGCATAATTGTAAGAATCCAAAAATTTGGGCATACGTGAGGCACTTTGCCAGCCTACATATCCATCGTATGATACAATGGTACGTCCTTTGGTTCCCTTTTTGGTTGTGATAAGGATAACGCCATTGGCAGCACGTACACCATAAATGGCTGAGGCGGCTGCATCTTTTAATATAGAGATGTTTTCAATATCGTTGGGGTCCACGCTGCTCATGGTAGATTCTACCCCATCCACCACAACCATGGCACTGGCATCTCCCATAGTTCCTAGACCACGCACACGCAGTACTCCGGCATCAGCTCCCGGCTGACCGGTATTTTGGATAATGGTGACACCTGGCATTTGTCCTGCCAGCATGTTGGTGACATTGGCACTGGTGCGGTTGACTAGCTTATCGGATGAGATGGTTGCCACAGAACCTGTCAGGTTTACTTTTTTTTGAGTACCGTATCCTACTACTACCACTTCATCTAAAGATTCTGTATCTTCTTTCAAGATAATGGTGTAACTGTTGCTGTTGCCTACGGTAATTTGTTGGTCGTTGTAACCGATATACGAAACTTTCAGTTTAGCCCCTACGGATACATTTAATGTGAATTTGCCATCCACATCTGTAATAGTACCGTTGGTGCTTCCCACTTCTACTACATTGGCACCGATTACAGGAGCTCCGCTTGTATCATTTACGATACCTGTAATTTGTTTGACATGCTGTTGCACGATGGCAGTTGACTGCGAAGCCCACAAAGGCATTGGGAAAGCCATTCCGGCAAATAGTGTAAGACACGCATAAAAAGAGGCTTTTTTCAAAATTACGTGTGTCTTTACACAATTTTCCCTTCTTTTCTGGTAGAATTGCATAGATTAATAAGGTTAAATTAGTAAATAGTTTGGTTTAGGGATCTTATTCCCTTTCTATTTCAGTTGCTGCAAATGTATTATTTTATAAGAATATAACGCTATCTTTTCTTTTATTTTTTTTTGTTATTCTTAATAAATTACAGGTTATGACTAACCTGCTGTAGTTTTTTGTGGGTTATTCTTGTTATTTTGTATCTAGCGAGGAAGTAGAATGGTACATATTGCTTGAGAAATCAAACAATGAAATTCATATGGATAGAAATGTTAAATATGTCCTTTCTAAGGATTATTTTTGTATCTTTCTCAAAAGGTGTGATGAAAACTGAATATATTTCGCTAATAGTTATCATTTATAATGAATAATCAGAATTTATTGTGTAGCTGATTCTTTTGCTTTTTTCTTTTACTGAAACTGTAGTTTAATAGGGAAGAACTTTTTGTTTTTTTCTATGCCAGTCTTTCATAAACTTCCATTTTTCCTCCATTTGACCGAATAAAGTCCCTCTTTTGAAAGATTTATATACCTGAAAATAGGTTCCTATACTATATCTTTGCATCAAACAAATTCAGGACTAATTATATGAAAAACAAATTTTTTATCACCTTATTTGCCTGTTTGCTACCTTGGATGGCAGGGGCGCAGCAGATTATTTCCAAACAAAACAATGTAGCCGAAAAAGATTACATAGCTTATCTCTTTACCTATTTTACAGGTAACCACATCAGCGAGGAAGCCGTATGCTATGCGGTAAGTACGGACGGATATACCTATTGGGCACTGAATGACAACAAACCTGTCATTGATTCCAAAATCATCAGTTCTACCGGTGGTGTGCGCGATCCGCATATCCTGCGTTGCGAAGACGGAAAGACATTCTATATGGTGGTTACCGATATGGTTTCTGACAATGGATGGGATTCCAATCGTGCCATGGTGTTGTTGAAATCTACAGACTTGGTGAACTGGAACCATTCTGTCATCAATATGCAGAAATGTTATGCCGGCCAGGAAAAACTGAAACGGGTATGGGCTCCTCAGACTATCTTCGATGCGGAAGCCGGAAAATATTTGGTCTATTGGTCAATGAAATATGGTGATGGGGCAGATGTGATTTATTATGCTTATGCCAATAAAGAATTTACCGACCTGGAAGGTGAACCGAAACCGCTTTTCATCCCTGAAAACAAGAAATCTTGCATAGACGGTGATATCGTATATAAAGATGGAATCTACCACCTGTTTTATAAAACCGAAGGACATGGAAACGGCATCCGGGTAGCAACTACCCGTTCACTGACTTCGGGACAATGGGAGGAAGAACCCGACTACAAGCAGCAGACCCCGGAAGCGGTGGAAGGTGCGGGAACTTTCAAACTGATAGGTCAGAATAAATACATCTTGATGTATGATGTCTATATGAAAGGTAAATACCAGTTTACCGAAACGACCGATTTGAAAAACTTTAAAGTGATAGACAGTGAGGTGAAGATGAATTTTCATCCGCGTCACGGAACTATCATCCCCATTACCCGTGCCGAGTTGAAGCGCATCACCGACAAATGGCCTTCAAAGGAAATGGGCAATATGACGATTCCCAACAATCCCGTGCTGCAAGGTTTCCATGCTGACCCCGAGATATTGTATTCTCATCAGACTAAAAAATATTATATCTATTCCACCACCGACGGACAGCCCGGATGGGGCGGATGGTATTTCAGTGTCTTCTCTTCGGATAATCTGAAGGACTGGAAAGATGAAGGGGTAATGCTTGATTTGAAATCCGATCAGGTGGCATGGGCGGATGGAAACGCATGGGCTCCGTGCATTGAAGAGAAAATGGTGGATGGAAAGTATAAATATTTCTTCTATTTCAGTGGTAATCCTGTAGCCGGAGGCGGCAAGCAGATTGGGGTGGCGGTAGCCGATTCACCCATTGGTCCGTTCAAAGACTTGGGACATCCCATTATTACTGAATCTCCCGTGGGCCACGGACAGCAGATTGATGTGGATGTGTTTACTGATCCGGTTTCGGGAAAATCCTATCTGTACTGGGGCAATGGTTATATGGCGGGCGCCGAACTGAATGAGGATATGGTTTCCATCAAAAAGAATACCTTGACCGTATTGACACCGAAAGGAGGAAGTCTGAAAGATTACGCTTTCCGTGAAGCGGCATATGTGTTCTATCGTAATGGTCTTTACTACTTTATGTGGTCGGTGGATGATACCGGTTCGCCCAACTATCATGTGGCATACGGTACGTCGAAATCTCCGCTAGGTCCTATAAAGGTTGCTAAGAAACCGGTGGTACTGATTCAGGATCCTGCAAAGGAAATCTATGGACCTGCGCACAATGCAGTCCTACAAATTCCGGGTACGGATGAGTGGTACATTGTATATCATCGTATTAATAAGAACTTTATAGATCGTGAGAAGGGTCCTGGCGTGCATCGTGAAGTATGTATAGACCGTATGGAATTTAATCCGGACGGAACCATCAGGAAGATTGTTCCCACGTTATAAAAGAAACATGACAATAAAGCATATACCATGAAAAAGACCTTATTATCTCTGGCAATCGCCTCATTGGCAGCAGGCCAATCCGTCTGTGCTGCCGTGGAAAAAGTATATAATGAGCCCGATTCGGTCTACATCTTCTCTTACGCCCATCCGGAAGACGAGGGACGCAGCGGACTGAAATTCGCATGGAGCCCCGATGGCGACAAGTGGCTGAGTGTATCCGACGGCTTTGCCTATCTGAAATGTGATTTCGGGCGTTGGGGGGCGGAAAAGAGAATGATTAAACCTCTTCTGGAAAAAGCGGAAGATGGACGTTGGTATTGCCGGTGGCAGCTTACCCCCAGCGGAAAAGTATGGGGTACTTCCCATTCTTCCGACTTGTTGAAGTGGGCTCCCCAACAATATGTCAATGCGGAGAAGCCTGCCGTGCCCCGACTGGTCACTGCCCGGCAGATTGTCCTTGATAAAGATACCTTGAACGGTTATATGCAGAAAGTACCTTATGCGGATATAGAACAGTTGATTCGTTTTGCTGAGCATAAGAAATTCCGCGATATACAGAATAATGAGCGTACCGAACAGGATGCCGTCCGCTTTGCCGGACTGAAACCGGTCGCTGCCACCATCCGGGTGGATGCCGGACGGGTGAAGCCTATTAGTGAGCATCTGATAGGTATTTTCTTTGAGGATATCAATTATGGAGCCGATGGTGGACTTTATGCGGAGCTGGTTCAGAACCGTGATTTTGAATATTCTGCCAAAGACGGTGCAAGAGATAAGAACTGGAACAGCACGTATGCGTGGAGTATACAGGGTACTGATGCGGAACTGTCTGTCAGTGAGGACAGTCCCATCCATGCTAACAATGCTCACTATGCAGTGTTAGAGGTACACCGCCCGGGTGCTGCCTTGGTGAATAACGGTTTTGACGGTATTGCCGTGAAAAAAGGTGAGAAGTATGACTTCTCTGTGTTTTCCAAAGTGCTGGATGATACGAAAGGTGGAAAAGTGCTTGTGAGGCTGACTACCAAAGATGGCAAGGAAATTGCGCAGGCTGCTATTCGGGTTTCATCTACAGAGTGGAAAAAACAAAAGGCTGTACTGACGGCAACGGCGGATGCTGCGGATGCCGTGTTGTCCGTTTGTCCGCAGATGGCTGGGAAGTATGCCTTGGATATGGTTTCTCTTTTCCCACAGAATACATTTAAAGGCAGGAAGAACGGGCTGCGCGCCGATTTGGCACAGACTTTGGCGGACCTTCATCCCCGTTTTGTCCGTTTCCCCGGCGGATGTGTGGCTCACGGAGATGGTGTGGACAATATTTATGATTGGAAAGGCTCTATAGGAGCGTTGGAGGAACGCAAGCCTCTGCGCAATTTGTGGGGGTATCATCAGACCCGCGGTCTGGGATATCATGAATATTTTTTGTTCTGCGAGGATATGGGGGCCGAACCTGTTCCTGTAGTGGCAGCCGGAGTGCCTTGTCAGAATTCGGGTACTTGCAGTCATCACTCGGTAGGCGAACTGGGTTGCGGCGGTCAGCAAGGCGGAATCCCGATGGAGGAAATGCCGCAGTACGTGCAGGATGTACTGGATTTGATAGAATATGCGAATGGAGATGCGAAGAAGACCGTGTGGGGAAAGAAGCGTGCGCAAGCCGGACATCCCAAACCTTTCAATCTGAAGTACATCGGTATTGGTAACGAGGATTTGATTACCGATATCTTTGAAGAACGTTTCACCATGATTTTCAATGCGGTGAAGGAGAAATATCCCGAAGTGACCGTTATCGGAACGGTAGGCCCGTTCTATGAGGGCAGTGATTATGAGGAAGGCTGGAAATTCGCCACTAAGATGGGTATTCCGATGGTGGATGAACATTATTATAACACCCCGGGATGGTTTATCAACAATCAGGATTTCTATGACCGTTATGACCGTAACAAGGCGAAAGTGTATTTGGGAGAGTATGCGGCTCATTTGCCGGGACGTCCCAACAATATAGAAACAGCTTTGGCCGAGGCCTTGTACCTGACTTCCGTGGAGCGTAATGCCGATGTGGTGACCATGACTTCTTACGCTCCGTTACTGGCTAAGGAGGGACATACCCAGTGGAATCCGGATTTGATTTATTTCAATAATACGGAGGTAAAACCCACCGTAGGTTACTATGCGCAGCAGATGTACGGACAAAATGCGGGCAGTGAATACATCGCTTCTTCCGTGACTTTGGATAATGCACAAGATGCGGTGAAGAAACGGATAGGCGTGTCGGTAGTTCGCGACGGAAAGACAGGAGATATGATCGTGAAACTGGTGAATCTGCTGCCGGTAGCGGTGAATGCGCAAGTGGAGCTCCCCTCTTTGGAAGGAATGAACACCACTGCCGTAAAGACGGTTTTGGCAGGAAAACCGACAGACCAACAGGTTCGTCCTGTATCCGGTACAATAGAGGTAAGCGAGAAATTCGGGTATGAATTGCCGGCTTATTCATTTACGGTAATCCGGATAAATAAGAATGAAAAATAATAATAGATAAATGAAGATGAAGAAATTACTGACTTTGTTGCTGGCGGTCCTGCTGCTGGCAGGATGTGCCGGCAATAAGCCCGGGACATTCGAAGCGGGTAAGAATACCTTTCTGCTGAATGGGAAACCGTTCGTGGTCAAAGCGGCAGAGGTGCATTATCCGCGTATTCCCCGTGAATACTGGGAACATCGTATTGAAATGTGTAAAGCATTGGGCATGAATACGCTTTGTTTGTATGTCTTTTGGAATTTGCATGAGGAAACTCCCGGTAAGTATGATTTTACAGGTAATAAAGATATTGCAGCTTTCTGTAAATTGGCTCAGAAGCATGGTATGTACGTCATTGTGCGTCCCGGTCCGTATGTATGTGCGGAATGGGAAATGGGTGGGCTGCCTTGGTGGCTGCTGAAGAACGACAGCGTGCAGCTTCGTACTCTCGATCCTTTCTATATGCAGCACGTGGGAGCCTTTATGCATGAAGTGGGCAAGCAGTTGCAGGATTTGCAGATTACCCGTGGTGGTAACATCATCATGGTGCAGGTGGAAAACGAATATGGTTCGTATGGCACGGACAAGCCCTATGTGTCTGCCATCCGTGATACGGTACGTGCCGCAGGCTTTACTGAAGTGCCTTTGTTCCAATGTGACTGGAGTTCTAATTTCCTGAATAATGGTTTGGATGATTTGCTTTGGACTATAAATTTTGGTACGGGAGCTGATATCGACAAGCAGTTTGCCAAACTGAAAGAAGTACGTCCCGACGCTCCGTTGATGTGCAGCGAGTTCTGGAGCGGATGGTTTGATCACTGGGGGCGCAAGCACGAAACCCGTGACGGACAAATCATGGTGGATGGCCTGAAAGAGATGATGGACAAAGGTATTTCTTTCAGTTTGTACATGACCCACGGAGGAACGACCTTTGGCTGGTGGGGCGGTGCCAATAATCCGGCTTACTCGGCTATGTGCAGCAGCTATGACTATGACGCTCCTATCAGCGAAGCAGGCTGGACCACCGACAAGTATTTTGCTTTACGTGATATGTTGAAGGACTACTTGGACGAAGGACAGACATTGCCTGAAGTTCCTGAAGCTTTACCGGTTATGGAAATCCCTGCCATTAAATTCACTCAAATAGCTCCGTTGGTTGACAATCTGCCCGAACCGAAGCAGACAGAGGAAATCCAGCCGATGGAGAAATTTGACCAAGGCTGGGGAAGTATCCTGTACCGTACCCATTTGCCGGAAGATGTGAAAGCGGGAACCGTTCTGAAAATCACCGAACAGCATGACTGGACACAGGTTTTTGCCGACGGGAAACTGTTGGGGCGTCTGGATCGCCGTGGTGGAGAACAGGAACTTACACTGCCTGCATTAAAAGCCGGTACACAGCTTGATTTATTGGTGGAAGCCATGGGGCGTGTGAACTTTGACAAGTCCATTCACGACCGCAAGGGAATTACCGAGAAAGTGGAACTGGTGAACGGTAAGAATGCCGAAACGTTGAAAGGCTGGACTGTTTATAATCTTCCCGTAGATTATGAATTTGTATCTTCCCGGAACTTTCAGGATATGAACTCGTCTGCCGCCTGTGGCATAGAGAAAAATGATGAAAGTGTTCCGGCCTACTATCGCGCTACTTTTACCTTGGATAAGGTGGCTGATACATTCCTGAACATGGAGTCTTGGGGAAAAGGTATGGTATGGGTGAACGGTCATGCCATGGGACGTTTCTGGGAAATCGGTCCTCAACAAACCCTGTTCATGCCGGGCTGCTGGCTGAAAAAAGGAGTGAATGAAATCATCGTTCTTGACTTGAAAGGCCCGAAAGAGGCAACCATCGTCGGATTGAACAAACCTATCCTGGATATGCTTCGTGTGGCTGTTCCTGAAACGCATCGTAAACAGGGGCAGACCATCAAACTGGAGAAGGAAACACCGGTATCTGCCGGTACTTTCAAACCAGGTAACGGTTGGCAAGAAGTGAAAGTTCCTGTTACGAAAGGACGTTACTTCTGTCTGGAAGGGCTGTCTTCTTTTGATAATACCAACATTGCCGCCATTGCGGAGTTTGATGTGTTGGATGAGAAAGGAGAGAAAATCTCTCGTGAAAACTGGAAGATTGTTTATGCCGACAGCGAGGAAACCCGTAGCGGTAACCGCACAGCCGACAAGATTTATGACCTGCAAGAAAGTACTTTCTGGCAGACGGTAGATAATACGGCTTATCCTCATCAGGTGGTGATAGATCTCGGCAAAGAATATAACGTGACCGGTTTCCGTATTCTGCCACGTGCGGAACAGGGAGCTCCCGGCATGATTAAAGATTATAAGGTGTATGTAAAAGCAACCGGTTTCGGTTATTGATATACTTTTCCCGTAGGGGTGGAAACACAGACTGCTGAAGAAGCTACCGAAAAGAATTAAAGACACAGATGTAAGGAGGAAGCTTCAAAAGAAGGAAACCTGTGAGTGGAGCAATTATCGGATACTTTAGCAAATTTTAAAATTTGCTAGAGTATCCGGTTTCTTTTTTATAACTTTGTGGCAGTCTATGATTCTAACCGAAAGCACAATGAAATATATATTGACCTTTATACTATCTTTTCTCTCCTTCTTGGTGTGTTCTCAGAACATAACTATTACAGATATCCCTACCATTGACCAGCTGCCGGTAAATGCCATTCATCGCGTATTCAGAGACAGCGAAGGATATATGTGGTATGGCACGGTGAACGGATTATGTCGTGATGACGGTTATCATGTGAAAGTGTTTCGTTCGGACATTGAAACTCCGGGATTATTAGAGGACAATTTGGTGGAGTGTATCGCTGAGGATAAGAAGGGGAATATATGGTTCGGTACAGACAAAGGGGTGTATATTCTTGATAAATCGGACTACAGTGTACATCCTATGGACCGGGAGCGTTTGAAGAATATTCCGGTGATGTATCTATATGCTACCAGTGACGGCTATATGTGGCTGAGCTATCGTTCTATATTGGCCAAATATGACATCAACGGACAGTTGGTCAAAGAGTATCCCCTCCGGAATAAGTACGGAAGAACTACTATTTCCGGATTTTGTGAGAGCCGCAACCATGAGATTATTATTTCTGTGTGGAATGGCCGGGTATATCATTTGGACAAAGAAAAAGACGAGTTCGTTCCTTATCCTGATAAGATGAGAAGACAAAATCCTACGGTGATGGTTCAGGATAATGAACAGGACTACTTCTGGTTGGCAACCTGGGGGGATGGTGTGGTGCGTTTTGACCCTTCGGCTCCTGAAGATTCTATGTTTGTATATTCTGAAATACCGGTCAATGCTGCCGGTGAGGAGGATGGGGTCATCCTTAGTCTGGTACAGGATGATAAACTGGGGTATATCTGGTTAACCACCGGGCACGATTTCATGTCCTTACAAATACAACCGGATAAGACGTTAAAACAATTGAAATTCCAGACAGGGCTTCTGCCTGTTAATCATATGTTGGTAGAAGTTCTGAAAGGGAGGGGATGTCTATGGGTGTCGGCCTTTGACCGTCCTAGTTTCATTGTACATCTGATGGATAATATGACCAAGGATTATGCCTTGCCCGCTTTGGCGGACAGAGTAAACCGCAGTCCGGCTGTAATGGCTTTGTGTGATGACGGAGACGGTATGATGTGGATGATGCAAGAAAGAACCGGGTTGGTGTTATATGACTTGAAGCAGGATAAAGTGAAAATCTATTCGGATTTTCCCGAGCTTGTTTCGTTGTCTTTGGATAACGGACGAGAGATGACTCGAGCACGTATTAATAACGGTATTTGGGTGGCAAAAGATTTGAATAGATTGGTTTATGGTATGATCCGTAAGGGTATGGAGATGTATCTGGTGGATCTTATTGATTTGAACGGGCAGGTGGAATCGAACGCTACGGTGACCAAATTGTATGAAGACTCGCACGGAATCTTGTGGATAGGCTTGAACAAAGGACTTTGCAGTTATGATGTCCGTCAGAAAAGAATTAAACAGGTTTATCCCGATGTGGGGCATGTGATGGGAATCGTGGAGAATAAGGAAGGGTTGATATGGATTTGTACTCAAGACAACGGTTTGTTTCAGACAACGGCGGATGAAAAACTTCGTTCTTTCAAATTGGACAAGAATTTCTCTTGTCTGTCTATTGCTCCCGATTGGATTTTGTGGTTGGGAACTTGTGACGGAGGAGTCTATTCTTATGATCCTTCAGAGAATAAGTTGGTCAGTTATAATGAGGCTTGTGGTATGAACGGTAATCAGGTGAATCAAATAGTGGCTGATGCATATAATCATATTTGGATTGATACAAACCAGAAACTGATAGAATTTAATCCTCGTAACGGTTCGTTCCGCACCTATCTTACCACGGATGGTTCTATCTTGTTGCGTCGCTTTCTTCCCACTGCTGTTTGTCAAGCAAAAGATGGCAATATTTATTGGGGCGGCATTCCGGGTATTTGCATGGTTACTCCATCAAACGGGTTGGAAAGAAAGGCTAGTGCAGTGAAGACCAAGATAACTGATATAAAGTTGCAAGGAGAATCATTGATATTCGGAGATAGAAAGAGTAGCAATTCCATTAACCGGATAGAATTGCATCCCGATGATCAGAATTTGGAAATTAGTTTTTCTTCTCTTAACCACCGTTATGCTTCAAAAATACGCTATGCTTATCGGTTGATAGGAGTGGACAAAGCGTGGGTATATGTGGAAGGTGGAAAAAACTCGGCTTTTTATAATCATCTGAGTAAGGGCACTTATACTTTTCAGGTGAAAGCGACGGATGAAAATGGTCTTTGGAGTAAAGAGGTAACTGAACTGACTATCCGACGCCTTCCTGCTTTTTATGAAACTTGGTGGGCGTATTTGTTCTATGTATTGATAGTGATGGGTGTATCCGGTTATAGTCTGTATCTTTATCTGAAACGCGTGGACCGTAAGAATAATGAAATGTGGGCGGACAGCAAGGAGATGATTAAAATGCGTATTTATTTGGATAGTAAGGTGAATTTGCCTGAACCTGAGTTTGCACAACTGGACAAACTTCTATTGGAGAAAGCGGTAAAAGCCGTGGAAGATAACCTTACTGAGCCTGATTTTGATGTGACAGCTCTAGCTGATGCCATGAATATGTCCCGTTCTACTTTGACCCGTAAATTGAAAGCCATAACAGGCCGAACTCCATTGGATTTTATCCGGAACATCAAGATGAAGCATGCCAGACACATGTTGGAAGATAAAGACAAAAGTGTAACAGAGGTTGCCGCTACGTTGGGGTATTTTAATCGGAAGTATTTCACCACTTGCTTTAAGGAGGAATTTGGAATGACTCCCAGTGAGTTCCAGAAATCACAACACGAAGAATAAACATCTTCCTGTCCTTTAATTGTTGCAAATAGGGGGTACAAATGCGTCAAGTTATAGCTAGAGCTATTTGTATCCCCTGTTAGCATGGTTCTTCACCTGTATTTCTATTTCCTATTTCATTCTTTTGCCACAACCTTTTACGGGGAGAAAAACACATCTTCTTCATTCATTCCCGCAGTAAAGGTATGTATAACTTTAAATTTAATATAGAATGAAACATTTGTTTTTGTTGCTTACTCTGTTAAGCTTTTCATTAACGGCCTTAGCCCAGCAAAAAGTGACGGGTAAGGTGAAAGATTCTTCCGGCGAGCCTGTCATAGGAGCCAGTGTTGTTGTAAAAGGCAATAATACCATGGGAACCATTACCGATTTTGATGGAAACTTTATGTTGGATGTTCCGGCAAAGAGTGTGTTGGTTATTTCTTATATTGGCTATGTCACTCAGGAAGTCCCGACAGCAGGAAAGAATTCATTAGAGATTGTTTTAAAGGAGGATACCAAAACCTTGGATGAAGTGTAGGGGGCACAGAATAAAAAGTACCACGAAGCATTAACGAGCGGATGCGCTGAAACGCCCTATGCATCGGCTTTTTCGAAGATTCGGGCGAATCCTCCTATTAAAAACAAAAAGTGACATTATGTTGCATTTGGGTGACATTCCACCCCTTATAAGAACCCAATAAAGCCTCTATTGGAGCATTACCACTCATTTACCCTTAAAATGCCCTAGAATAGCCTGTAAACAAATCGAAATGTTAATAAAACTGTTAAAAATCAGTATGGGCATTCAAATGGGCATTCAATGGACATTCACCGTAAAAAACAAAATGTTCTAGATGGACATTCAATGGGCATTCAAATTGCCCGTTTTTTTTTATTGAGTTTTGATATATAATACATAAAAATATATCGAGATTACAGGAAAATAATGTGAGTTTACCCCTTTAATACATATAGAATTATAGCGTGTTTTATTTAATATACTGATTATTAGTAATTTATATGCAAAATACTTATATTTGCATAGATTCAAGCTGCAAATTATGTGTTGGTGTGTGAAATAGACGCGTCGAAGTGCTCCTGGTTTCATTACCGGGGGCACTTTTAAAACAGTGAATCTAGCCAATTCGTTATATAAGTATCAGGATATAGGCTTTAGTCTATTTTTAAGGTAATAAGATTGTTGTTCGTGTGATCCCGGATTCCTCCGGGATCTTTTAAATGTAAGTTATGGATATAAATGATGTAAAATTGAATTGGAAAGAAAGAACTGATGTTTTGTCGAAAATGATCAGGACTTTCGGAAAACAAAAAACGGCTGAACAAATCGACGGGTTTATTGATAAATTAATTGCTGTCGAAGGCGATGAAGATAAGGAACTCGTTGAATTTTTGTTCAAACTACGGTGCGATGTTTTAAAGGATCGAGTTATTTAAGGCATTTTCTGTATAATATTTTTTTGCTGTTTTAAAATATTATCATTTTATTTGCATGAAATAATAAAACAACAATCTTATAAAACAAAATCATGAAAAAAGTAATGCTTTTAGTACTAGCTAGTACATTATCTTTATCGTTGTCTTCATGTTATAGCTCTCAATTGTATGTAGGTGGCATGGAGGTTGATGAACCAAAGAGAGTTTTCAACTCAAAGACAAACAATCATTTTCTTTTCGGACTTATATCACCAGCATCAAACAAAAAGGATATTAAGCAATATGTTGGAGATCGTCAAAAGTATGCAATCAAAAATCACCATACTTTTTTAAACGGTTTTTTGGAGGTTATAACTTGTGGTATCTATACTCCATCAAAAACTACATTTTATGTACCTATAAATGAATGACATTTAAAATTTTACGCCTCGTTCTTTTTAAGTTCGGGGCATTTTTTTGTAATTGTATCTTCACTCAATTATTATCTTTATTTTATGGTCAGGGCATCTGTTTGCGCAGAAGAACCTTTCTAGAGTAGGAACAAGTGTGGATCTTAAATTAGAATTCTCATCTTTTAGCATAGAGCCTTCGCCGGTAAGAAGCCAACCGATATTTAATTCCGGGAAAGAAATAGATATTTGTTCTAACTTATCATATCCAAGCCCTTTCCTCATTGAATTTATATACCCATTAGATAAACCCATCATTTTTTCAAAGACAGCATTTTTAAGCCCTTTATGTTTTAAAAAAAGTAGCAAACGTTCTTTTTGATTCTTAAAATCAGCCATATAATATTTTTTAACCATTAAACCTAGATATTTGCTCTAATAATTCTTTGCTTATTTAGAACATTGCTCTATATTTGCATACGGTTTAATATAAACCGCGCCAAATATAGCAATTTTAATCCAATAAATATTGAATATGGGACAAGTAATTAAGTTAGGCGCACAAGGCAAGAAGGAACTTGCTATCGCCTTTAAAGTAACAATGGCCTATGTCGGACAGGTGTTGTCCGGTCAGAAAAAGGGTGGTAAAGCCCCTGCGATTTGGGAAGCCGCCAAGAAACGGAACGACAGCAAGCTGTACAATGTTGACGAAATCGCCAAGCATGAAACAGTCAGAATACTCGACAACAAGGGTAATGTGAAAGCGGAACGTACTAATTAATAATGTATTATTATGGAAACACTGAACAACAACCAGCAGGCAACAGGTCTGCAAACCTACCTCAATGAGAACATTGGTGTTAACATCAGAGTCAAAATGATTAATGGAGAACCTTGGTTTTCTGGGAAAGATGTATGCTATTCTATTGGGATCAGCAAGTATCGCGATTTTTTATCCAAACTGGATGACGATGAAAGGGTGTCCACAAATATGGACACCCTCGGTGGAAATCAGCAAATTACAGTTGTAAATGAGTCTGGTTTATACCATCTGATCTTCCTTTCCCGCAAGCCCGAAGCAAAAGCCTTCCGCAAATGGGTAACTAACGAGGTTCTCCCCTCCATCCGCCGTACCGGCGGCTACTCCGTTCGTCCGGCACAGCGTCCGACACTTCCCGCACCCAAGTACCGTCCGGACTTCATCGACTGGAAACAGGCTGTGTGCCGTTATCTCAATCGGAATGATCTGAAAACGGTCGCCGTCAACATGAAAGTCACCTCTCCCATGTATGCAAGGTGTATTCCGGCAACACAATGAGCCGCCGTATAGCCGACAGGCTGACGAAGCTGGCCATATCCCACAAGAACAAAGGCATCATATATCCCGAACCTGTTCCGGTGTACAGACAACTACTGATAGAATGGGAGGAACAGGGATGATTACTTATACGATGGGTATCAACCTTGAATACCTGAGGATCGTGATAACGATCTGGCGTGAATACGGGATGCTCTGCCCCATCATCATTCCCAAGGACCAGGACGCCGAAGGGGCGGTGATGGTGAAGATAGGACCGACAACCGACATGAAGGTCGCGGAGATGGTCGACAAGATATGGGACATAGCCGGCGCGAAGCGTCTGGTCAAGGAAATAGAAAAATAAACCAGCTCAAAATTAACACACCATGAAATTTGATATTCAATTTGACGAAGTGCACAAGATTGCAATACAGATAGAGGAGCTGGCGCACAAGCTGGCAGCGGAAACCTCCAAGGAAGGTTCCCGTGACGAGAACAGTATTTATGTATATTCAGCCGAAATCGCCCGTCTGGCTTTCCCTGTCACGCCGACAGTGGACGGAGCGCGTCCCACAAGGCCCTTGTGTATTCACCACCCCAGTCTCGTGAAGATCGAGAACACGTTTCGGAACAGGATAAATTAAAACAAGATAGGAATGAATATGAGTGGAAAAGATGTATTAAGGCTATTACTTATCAGTTACGGTTTTTGCCGTAATATTGAGATAAGTACTTATATTGGAGATGGTGGATGGATTGGTTACGAAGTATCGGCCAGTAATGACGATGGCATTGAATACTATGAAGTAGATTGTGAAGGTTTACTTTTTCATATATACGAGATACAGAAATTTATGAGATATGAAAATATTGAACCTCGTTCAATGCTTGGAAACTTTAGCAACAAACATCTTCTTTCAGATGATTCTTTAAATAAGCTACTGAATATGTCAGAAAATAAAAATTACTGTAAAACAAACCCTTATGAATAGGCGTAAAACAATTTTATCATAATAACAATAACCCCTGAAGGGCGCGTCCAATCCGGCAATAATTTTAAAATTCGACACTTTATCTTTATCCGGATGCGCCCTTAATTAAAAACCGAAAGCAATGAAAACATTCAGAATTATCCATATAGCAGCCGCTGTCATCGGCCTTGTGGTAGTGCTCAGGCTGGCAGACAACCTCCGTCCCACCTTCAACGAGAATCTCGCCGCCTCGGTCCTTGCAGTCGTATGTTGCCTTTCCCTTATCGGACAAAGGTATTACAGGGAGGAAAAATAGGACACGCGGTCAGGGAGCCGGAAGGCGGCCCTCGTTTCCGGTCCGACGCCGGAAACCGCACAAGGTTAAACAATAAAACGGTTGATATGGCTGTAATCTATAATGACAAGGTATGTATCTACGCCAACGAGCTGATCATGTATGATCCGAAACGTAAGGTGGGCTCCGAGAAGGGCTTCCTCCCGTTAGGAACATATAACACGAAGGTGAACAGAAAGCAGATTGTTGTTGCCGAGCGTGCCAGTCTCAGACGCCCCGCCCTGGTGGAGTTCGACTCGCTGGAAGTATACATACAGCAATTATACATCAAATATTACGGTGATCCCCATGAGGATGTCGAACGTGCCGCCACCAGCCCGCTTGAGAGGGCGGTAGGGTACAACGAGGCCGCCTACTCCTTCTTCACCACCTACAGGGACGGTGCGGGAAAGCCGCTCAGACCGGAGAAGGTCACGCTTTACACGCTCCAGGCACGTGTCCTGGATGCAATCATCCGGCTGCGTGACAGCAATGCGGAATGCGGTTTCGGACGTGGCGGCTCCCGTTTCAACGTATGGGACAGGCTGAGTGAGATGGTGAACGACCTGCTGAAAGTACGGGACAGCAAAGGCAACACCCGCTATCCCCACAAACTTCCTTCGACGGGAAAGACGCTCAAACGTAAAGTGGACCAGTATGAGGCGGAAGGCTTCATCGCTTTGGTGCACAAAAACAAGGGCAACACGTCCGCCGCCCTGATACGGGACGAGGAGGACGAGGCGATCATGCACAAGCTGCTTTCCCAGCACATGAATTTGAACAACGCACAGATCATGGAACAGTACAACAAGATAGCCTCCATATTGGGGAAACCGGAAATCAAGAGCCCTGTCACGGTGGACAGGTACCGGAAGATGATGGAATCCACCACCCTGGGGCACCAGCGCGGAACCACTGTCCTGAGGAACTCCCTTGAGATGCAGCACAAGCGTGAGGCTCCGAAGACCGCCATGACCTACTGGACACTGGACGGATGGGACGTGGAACTGGTCTACCAGAAGAGGCAGCCGATGGACAAAAAGGTGAACGGCGAGACAAGGACTTACAAGAAGACCACCTACCACAACCGCAAGACCATCGTGGTGGTGCTGGACGCCTGCGGCAAGTACCCGATAGGATACGCCGTCGGCGACCATGAGAGCCCGGCGCTGATACGCGAGGCGCTGCGCAACGCCATCAGGCACGCCCGGGAACTGTTCGGTGCACGGTACAAGCCGTTGCAGCTGCAGAGCGACAACTACCAGAAGGGGGTAATGGTTCCGTTCTATGAGGCGATGACGGTGCACTACATTCCCGCCGCGCTCCACAACGCCAAGGCCAAGATCATCGAGCCGTACTTCAATTATCTGAACAAGACGTACTACCAGCTGGAGAAGAACTGGAGCGGTGTGAACATCAACAGCAGGCGCGGCTCCCAGCCCAATATAGAGATCCTGAACAAGAACCGCCACCTGATCCCCGACGAGGAGGGCGTGCTGGCGCAGATACACGGCATCATGCAAAGGGAGCGGGCCAAGAAGCTGGAGGCGTACATGGCCGCATGGGAACGCACCCCCATGGAACGCCGGATGCCGTTCTGCGACGAGGAATACCTGTTTCTTATGGGCGACACGACGGGGCGCACCAACCGGCTCACCGGCAAGGGGCTGCTGATCGAGCTCTTCGGGGAGAGGATCAATTACGAGAGTTTCGACATGGAGCTGCGCAACCATTTCCACGAGGACTGGTCCGTGCACTATGATCCCGACGATCTGTCGCAGGTGCTCATCGTCAATGCCGAATCCACCAAAGGGCACCGGCTGGCGCAGGAAAGGGGGGACCTGAAATTCCTCCTGCAGCGTGACATGAAGACACCGATGGCCCTGATCGACCAGAAACCCGAACATTTCGAGCACCGCAGGAAGGTGGACGAGTTCAACCGGCAGTTCGAGCGGCGGTATGTGGCCAGACAGGAGCAGGTGGATGAGGTGATAACCGTCATGCAGGAGCGGAACCCGCTTCTGAAGAGCAACAGCCTGCTGGATCGCGCCCTGCTCACCGACAGCCGGGGACGGCACAAGGACCGCAAGTACGAGGCACGCGGCCAGACGGTGGAGGACGTGGATTTTGAAGAGATTGCGCCCGGACCTCTCAGGGTTCCGTCCCCTCTTGTGGATGACGATTACGAATGGGACGACGCCGACATGAATTTTTCAAGATGATTTAATAACACTTTAAAAACAGCATAATTATGGATAAGGAAGCATTGAAACAGTACATAGAGAATTTGATAGAACGTGGTTCAAAACCTTCAGAACTGGCCCGTCGCTGCGGCGTGTCCGATGCGGCGATGTCCCAGTTCCGTTCCGGCAAGTACGGCGCGAATGACGACAACCTGGCGGTCAGGATCGCCACAGGCCTTTATTTCTATGAGAATTCCCGCAATGTGGTTGATACCGTAACCTCTTACCGGCAGGTGAAGCGGGCGTTCGAGGTTGCCAGGGGAAAGAGCAAATGGGTATGTATCAGCAGCCGCAGCGGAAGCGGAAAGACCCAGTCTCTGATTGACCTGTACAATCTGTGCGGTGACAAGGGGGTTGTATATATCAAGTGCCGCAAATGGAGCAGCCGCAAGTTCCTTACCAAACTGGCGCAGGCCATGGGAGAGAATGTGACGCGCTATATGGATAATGACAGCCTGCTGGACCTGTGCATCGCGCACATGAATTCCCTGTCCTCCTATAAGCCCGTCCTGCTGATCGATGATGCCGGCAAGCTCACGCATTCGGCCATGTGCACGCTTATTCCCCTGTATGATGACACGCTGGGACGCATGGGGTGTCTGGTGGCCGGCACGGAGACTCTGGAGCGCAATATCAGGCGGTATGTGGGACGTATCGAAGGATATGACGAGATAGACGGGCGTTTCGGCCGCAATTACATCACCCTTCTGGGCGCTACCAAAAAGGATGTCATCGCCATCTGTATGGCCAACGGCGTGCAGGACAGGGAGACGGCGGAAGAGATATGGGGGAAACTTCCCAAGGTCAAGAAGCAGCCGCGTGAGGACGATCCCCGCCAGGTATTGTTCGCCGATGACCTGCGCGAGCTTTCGGGAATGATAGACAATGTGGTAATCAGACAGGAAATCAGCAACGGAGGAGCCGGCTTATGATCAGGTCATTGTCGTTTGACAACATATTGAACAAAAAATACGAATACATCCCCTTTTCCAAGGATTTCATGGATGCCTTTGGAAAGAGGCAGAAATCCGGGGCGTGGATCGTATACGGCAAGTCCGGACAGGGAAAGACCTCCTTCACCTTCCAGTTGGCCAGGGAGTTTGACCGTATCGGCTACAAGGTGCTGTTCATTTCCCTTGAGATGGGTGTCGAGTCCGATTTCAGGGACTCCCTGCTCGGATTCATGAATTCGTCAAGGAGCGGGATGCTGTTCTGGGACGAGGTCCCCACTTTCGATGAGTTTGACGAATTCCTCGGGAAACAGAGATCCCCGGACGTGGTCATCATCGACTCCCTGCAGAGTCTTGAAGGCGAGATGGACGTCACCGCCAAACAGCTGGTCGAGCTCAGGAAGAAATACAGGAAGAAGATATTCGTATACATCTCCCATGTGGAGGGGAAGGAGGTGCAGGGAACGGTGGCCTACAGAGTCAAGAGGGACTGCTTCTCCCGCATAGAGGTGAACGGGTTCTGCGCCCAGTACATGAGCCGTGGTGTTCCCGGTCCGAAAGGATTCTATGTGGTCTGGAAGGAGGGTTATGAGAGATGCTGGCTCAGGAACAGTGACGAACCATTTAACAGCAATAGCAATGAACAAGACAATTGAATTACCCGCGACAAATGCCCAGAAGCGGTGCATACACCGCCTCAGACGGCAGCTCGGGCAGGACGAGGAAACATACCGGGCGATGATCTATGATGCCAGCAACGGACGTACAGACTCTTCTAAATACCTGTACAGGCAGGAGGCGACAGAACTGATTGGCAGGCTTCTCGATCCCGACGGTGTGGACCTGGAACGTCAGAAGCGTCAGAAAGAAACCGTGAAAACTATTTATGGACTGGCAATGAATATCGGCATATTGAACAAGGAATATGACAGTTGTGACCCAGCGGAGAGACAGATGAACATAGCGAAAATTTCCGCTTTCATGAAAAAACGGGGGAGTATTAAAAAAGATATCAGTCGCCAGAACCTGGAGGAGCTGAAGGCCACACTGAAACAGATGTGGTCCATAAGACAGAAGGAGGAGATATGAGAAGAATCTTTAACCTGTTACACAAGGTAGTGATCTTGTTAGCTATCCTGGCTGTGATCATCGAAGACGAAACTGTAAAAAGGGCGTTTGCTTTGATGGGGCTGTTGGCAATGCTGGTATTGGAATATGAAGAAGATGACAACAATGAAAACAATAACAATAATGGAAAAGACGAAATTCGAAAAGGAATGTGCTGATATGTGCGATGCCTGCCGGGCTAAAGGACATGACATCTGCTGGAACGATGTGGATACCGAACTGGTAATGTTCGCCCGGTGTGGGCTGTGCGGGAAGGTGTTTTGCGAACACAACAGCTATTTGACAGAAGACCGCCTCTGCTATGAATGCCAGACGGCCATAAAGCAGAACGTTGACTGCAACGAGGAGATAATCGACCCTGATTTATTCAGGAATTTATTCACCAATAAATAAGAACAGATATGGATATCAAGAATTTATCTGAAAAGGAACGTGAGGCCCTGCTAAGCAAGCTGCAGGCCGAAAAGAAAAGAAAGGACGGGGACCGAAAGAAGAACTACCAGAAGCTGCGTGCCAGATTCCTCGCCTCTGTGGAGAGGAAGCTCCGCAAGTATATCAAGGACGGCCAGGAGTTCAAGGAATGGCTCCGTAAGGAGGCCACCGCCTACTATGACCAGCTGAAGGAGTACGGCGGCCTGAAACGTGACGAGCAGCTCGGGTTCGAGGTGAAGAATGACACTTTCAAGGTCTCCGTCAAGGGGAACCGGGTCAAGGGCTTCGACGAGAGGGCAGACGTGGCAGAGAAGCGCCTAGTGGACTACCTGAACGCATGGATCGGCAAGAAGGGCGATGACGGGCGCAACCCCATGTACAAGCTGGCCATGTCGCTGCTCCAGCGCAACGAGGCCGGGGATCTTGACTACAAGTCCATCTCCCGCCTGTACGAGCTCGAGGATGACTTCAACGACCCCGAATATTCGGAAATCATGCAGCTCTTCCGTGAGAGCAACGTGGTGGAAGGCACGGTGATCCGCTTCTACTTCGAGGAGAAGGACGGAAATAATCAATGGAAAAGAATAGAACCCTCATTTAACAAGATGTAAATTATGATGCACAATTGGTTTGAATGTTCCATCCGCTACGAGAAGGTGGCGGAGAACGGCATGAACAGGAAAGTAACGGAAGCCTATCTGGTCGACGCGCTGAGCTTCACGGAAGCCCGTATTATTGAAGAAATGAACCCGTATATCAACGGTGAATTTACTGTTTCGGGCGTCAAACGCGCCGGTTACAGCGAACTGTTCCCATCTGAGGAAGATGCGGCCGACCGCTGGTTCAAGTGTAAGCTGTTCTTTATCACGTTGGACGAAAAAAGCGGAGCGGAGAAAAAGACCCCCACTACCGTACTGGTACAGGCTTCCGACCTTCGCGATGCCGTAAAGAAGCTGGACGAGGGGATGAAGGGCACGCTGGCGGACTATGTCATCGGCTCGGTGTCCGAGACCGCCATTATGGATGTCTATCCCTACACTGCTGATGTGAAACCTGAATTTCCCGGTGATGATAAGAAGGAAGTTTGACCATCCCCATGTAGTCCTGTGCCGCACATGCTGCGGCCGGGGCTTTCTTGAGAACCTGGACGAGCTGGCGGACACCGTACATACCGTTGCCTGTCCCGCCTGCAAGGGGAGCGGACGTGTGGTCGTATCCTCCGTTACCCTTACCACCGTGGAGCCTTATGATCCCGAATCCCCAAATCTCGCGATGTATGGAAAAGGACGGAATGAATGAGTACCTGCTGCTCTCCGTGGAAAAATTGGAGAGTCTCAAATCCGCGATGGAGGATATACTGGATGAATCAAGACTCCGGTGCCGGGAGGGCTGGCATAAGCGTGACAGGGCGTTCCGTCCGCAGAGTTTCAGGAAAAGAACCATCTGGCACCGCATAAGGAGCCGGTGCTTTTAAAACAGATTTAAGAACCTTTTAAACGACAATCTTATGAACCTGAGAAAAGACAACAAGAAAAAGAAACCGATGCAGCTTATGCTGGACGAGATCTCCGGAATGATGGGCGTCTCGCAGGAGATGATCCTGTCCCGGATGATATCCCGGAACATATCCGATTCAAGGATGCTGTTCTGCTATATGGCGTATGAGGAAGGGTATCTGTTCCGTGAGATAGCCTCCTTCCTGAAGATATCCAGATGCAGGGCGACAACCGCGTATTATGATGTGAGATTGAGAAAGGAAAAGTTCCGCCCGATCATTGCAAGGCTGGCCGGATGCGGAACGGGAGGTGTCTAGCAACACTGCAGGTGACGGTTCCCGCACGGTCCGGAAAACCCAGGCGGGACTATATTAACCATTTCCGGCAGGACAGGCCGCTTGAGGGGGTGTACTTCACGGACTTTGCAAGGGATATGCTTGAGAGAAGGGGAAAACGCAGGTCCGGACATTATGCCGCGGTTTATGATGCGGTCCTCCGGCACATAGACAGGTTTTCCACCGAATTCGACTGTGATATCTTCACCAATTCCGTGACGGAAGAGTTTCTGGACGACTTCATTGTCTATCTTGAGAGCCGGGGGCTGCGTCACAACACCATAGCGGGCTATATTCAGAAAATACAGTCGCTCGTCAGAAAGGCATCGCAGTACAATTACGCCGTAGACGCCACCTATGACGGAACAGATTTGCGTGAGGAGCCGGTAAATGCCGTTTTCCTCTCGATGAACGAGATCGCAAGGATCTACTATTACAAGTTTGAGAGGCAGGACAGAAGAAAGGCCAGGGAGCGGATACGTGACCTGTTCGTCATAGGCTGTCTGACCGCTCTGAGATATTCCGATTATTCGACATTGACAAAAGACAATTTGAGAGATGGATACATCATAAAAAGGACAAAGAAGACCAATGTGGACGTCAAGGTCCCGGCTCATGATTATGTAAGGGAGATATTCGAGAAATATGACGGAAACATACCCGGAGGACTGTGCATACAGTATTTCAACAAGTATCTGAAGGTCATCATGAGGGAGATAGGGCTTACCGACAGGATCACTTTCTCCTACACGAAGGGAGGAAGGCTGGTCACGGAGACCCGGGAGAAATGGGAACTGGTCAGCAGCCATACGGCAAGAAGAAGCGCGGCCACGAACATGTACCTTACAGGACGGATGAAGACATTGGAGATCATGAGACTGACAGGGCACAGGTCTGAGCAGAACTTCTTCCGGTATATCCGGCTTACTGCGGATGATACGGCCCGGTCAATCTCCGGAGACAGTTTTTGGAGAAAATAATAATCTGCCATTTGCCGGTGTCGGCAAATGGCTCATAACTGATTAGATATGAGTGAATTATATATACCGCCTGAGCGATTTGAGAGAGACTTTATTACCGGACGATTTTTAAAGGGTTGTGTTTCTCGCAACAAGGGTCGTAAAATGGTTTATCATTCAAAACGTTCCAAGGCCAGAAGTATAAAAAATCTGTCTAAAGGACGTGGGGCTTGGCATAAGACTGGTGCAGGCATGAATAAAAAGAGCGTTGTTTTGATAAAGGATGAGAAATTATGTGGAGTATTCCCTTCGATACAAATGGCTGGTAAGATGATTGGCGTGGCTCCTTCTCTGATCAGTGCTATATGTCGGAAAGTGAGAGGCAAACATACGGCTAATGGATACAGATGTTTTTTTGAAGATAGCAATGATTGGTATAATTTAATTAAACAAGATTATGAATAATGACAGGCAGAAGATATTAACTGATTATATTTCTTACATATACACGACAGGAAGGACTTATGATACTGTCGGGAAATATATCAAGCATGTCACGGATTTTTTAGAGATGACCAAAGAAGTGAACCGCCGTGGTTATTTGAATTACAAGCGTGAAAATGCAGATGTCATGGTGCGTCATTCGCTAATGTGTTCAGCGATATGCGATCTATTATCCTATCTCAACATCGGATATGGAAAAAGGGAAAAGGCGGTGAAACCTTTGGAAAAGCTTGACGTCATTTCAGAGAAAAATAAGAAACTACTCCATGATTTCATAATATGGTTGACTGATAACAATGATTACTCTTCTCATACAGTTGATATATATTACACATCCATGAAGAAGTATTTCGAATACGCCAATGAGGTAAACATGGATAATTGCAGGAGGTTTATAAAAAGTCTTGAAGAAGAAAAATTATCTCCCGCTACCATCCGTTTGCGGATTACAGCAATCGAAAGATTCTCTAAATGGCTGAAGAAGCCTATAGAACTGAAGCGCCCCAAAATAAAGCGCAAACTTGATGTGAACAATGTGCCGACCGAGGAGGAATATAACCGGCTGTTGGAATATCTCAAGGCAAAAAACAATAAGGATTACTATTTCTTTATTAAGGTTTTGGGTACAACGGGCGCCCGTCTGTCGGAATTTCAACGATTTACATGGGAGGATATAATTAGTGGTGAGGTTACATTGAAAGGTAAAGGTAACAAGTACAGACGTTTTTTCTTTCAAAAGCAATTGCAGCAAGAAGCGAAGGCTTATGCTAAGGAACATGGTAAGACCGGGATTTTCGCAGTAGGGAGATTCGGTCCGATCACACAGCGGGGCTTTTCCCAGCACTTGAAAGCATGGGGAAAACATTGCGGTATTGATTCAAGGAAGATGCACGCCCACGCCTTTCGTCATTTTTTCGCTAAAATGTTCCTGAAAAAAAACAAAGATGTTATTCAACTGGCTGACCTTTTAGGTCATGGGAGTGTAGACACAACAAGAATTTATTTGCAGAAAAGTTATGACGAACAAAAAAAAGATTTTAATCGAAACGTTACATGGTAGTGTTGCGCAGCTCAATGAACTGTCATCCATGACCGAAGGGATAGACATCTATGACGATACCGGGCATGTTGACACCGATTTCTTGATCGAAGCGCTATCCTGTGTCAATACCTTCGTGAATGCGAGCAATACGGTTGTTCAAAAAATTTCCTCACTGTTAGCACCTGACGCCCCGGTTGGGGAAAAGAAGAAACAGGCTGACGAAGGTAAAAAATGGAATGTAGAAGAAATACTGAAACATTGTACTCTTGAGAACAATATCCTCAAACTTCCTCAAGTTCAATTCAATAAAAAATCTTATGCCGAAGCAAAGAAGTGGATAGAAGAAGCTGGCGGCTCATGGCAAGGTGGGAAGATACAGGGTTTCACATTCCCGTTTAATCCGGAGCGTGTGTTTTCCATGCTGAAAGAGGGTAAACGGTGCAACCTACAGCAGGATTACCAGTTTTTTGAAACTCCGGCCGATGTTGCTGACTGGCTGGTTATGCTTGCCGGAGGGATACATGAAGATGATACGGTACTGGAGCCGAGTGCCGGGCGTGGCGCCCTTATAAAAGCAATCCACCGGGCTTGTCCTTCTGTAATGGTTGAATGTTATGAGCTGATGCCGGAAAACAGAGAATTTCTTCATACCCTTAACAACGTAATATTGCTTGATGAAGACTTTACCAAAGACAGTGTAGGTAGTTACACTAAGATTATTGCAAATCCTCCGTTTTCCAGTAATCAGGATATAGAGCATGTCAGGCTTATGTATGATCGATTGGAAGAGGGTGGAACCCTTGCGGCAATAACCAGCCAACACTGGAAATTTGCTTCGGAAAAGAAATGTATTGATTTCCGCAACTGGCTGAAAGAAGTACATGGAGAAGTGTTTGAAATCAGCGCAGGCGAGTTTAAAGAGAGTGGCACTTCTATTAGTACAATGGCGGTAGTTATAAAAAAATAATTCAAAATAAGTTGAAAATGAGTAAATCAGAAGAATATATTGAAATCAAGAGTTTTGTGGTAGTCAATCCCAACTTCCCGGTTATCACAAAAGAAAGTGCTCTTAAAGCCGTTGCAATGGCAGAGGAAGAAATGAAACGGAAAGCCATCGAAGTTCTTTCCTCTGTTTTGGATAACTGGGTGCATGGTGGTGACGCAGACTGTATCATAGCGGAGTTTGAGGAAAGATTAAATATCGGATAAAAACAGAACGGGCGCCCTGCGGCATACAATAATATGCGGGGCGCCCGTTGTCAATGAGAAGTTATCGTGTTTCTTTCCGCAGTCTTTCCCTGACCTGCCGCTCCGTGAATCCGAATGCCGCGGCGAACTGTTTGAATTTCTCCTTCTGCCCGGAGGGGAGAAGGGAGTACAGGCTTGAGAACGGCGTGCCGCCTTCCAGCGCTTTCCTGATTTCTTTCTTTTTCATATAAGTTCCTTTATCTGTTTCTTACAACATTCACAATCACACAGCAGCAACCTGGCCTTGTCGAACATCTTCTGTCCTATATTGCCGGACAGGTAGCATATCTCCTCGCCCCACGGGTCGATCCCCAGCGCCTTTGCCATGTGCGCTTCCAGGTGCTTCCTTTCGTGGTCATAGGAGTTCTGGAACTCGGCGGGTGACGATGTGATCCCTATCACCATGACCGTCTGCCTTGTGCCGTAGTTGGAATAGGTGAGTCCGGTGTCCGGTTTGCCGGAGGACAGGTTCCTGTACGCCGTTTCCAGATCATCCCCGCGGCAGCCTATGTCATAGAGCCTGCCAATGATCTCGTCGGTGTAGTAACAGTCCACGGCATAGTAGACCGCCACCTTCCAGCCGTATTCCTCTATGTCAAACCGCTGGCGGATCATAACATCTCGTCCCATTCCACCGGTTCCCCGGCCCTTGTCATTTTCGCATACCACATGCACATGACCATGCCTTCCGGAGCGTCATGGTCATCTATGATATCCTTGACGTAGAGTGCCAGATGGGGCTCGTCGGCAATGGAGGACTTGAAACAGTCCGCTTTTGCCTGGTTGGCCACGTATACATAGTCATATAATGTGTTGTTCTCCACCCTGACCCCGTTCTTGGCCAGAAGCTCGTCCACCTTGTCCTTGGTCATGGGTTCGATCTTCTCGCTTTTCCCGGTTGCCGGGTTCATCCTGCGCATGAGCGACACGGCGAAGTCGCACAGCTTCTTGTTGAAGTGCCAGCCATTGTGCCGGAGGTACGCCGTCAGCTCCTTTGGCCGGTCATCGTATATGTCCAGAGGTTCTTTTGTCCTGTTCATGGTCTTCTTGTTAGTCGGGACGGGGGAATCCTCCGTCCCGGCGGGTTAAACTAACGGTATCTTGAATAGCGTCCTGTTCCGGGCACTCCGCGGCGCTGGCCCATCGAGCCGCCGCCATAACGGTTCCCGTATCCTCCGCCGTATCCGCCACGGTTTCCATAACCGCCACGTTGTCCCATGTCGTCATACTCGTCATAGTCATCGTAGCCGTCGTCGCGCTGTCCCATGCCGCTCCCTTCCGAGAGTTCCTCAATGCACTGCATGAGCTTGCCGCCATACTTGAGCATTTTTTCGGCATAATCGGACATTCTCTCGACCTTGCTGTCTTCTATCTCGATCATCATCATACTTGTTGTTTTTTAGGATTGTTCGTACTGGGCCTTTCCGCGGGTTTAAGCAGTTCGGCCATCATGGCCTTCAGCTCGGATATCTCCTCCCTGAGAGCCTTGTTTTCCGCCTCCTGTCTCTGTCTTTCGGCAAACTCGGGATTCAGGATTTCCATCATCTTGCCGCAGGCGTCCACTATGGCACGGTGGTGGTCTATGCTCCTGAGTATCTCCGCGGACCTGTTCCTCATGGCCGCCACCTCGGAGTTCATCGACTCCCTTGATCCGGATATGACCATGTTCCCGCCTCCGGGGAAATTCGCGTCGGCGATGTCCGCCCCCGCGGGTATCTTCTGGAACGTGACGGTCTGTTCGCCGACCTTGACGGTGATGTCCACCACCATCTTCATCGGCTGGCCGAACATCACCGGCTGTGTCCCGTCCGGGACCGGGTTGGATACTCCCGCAATGGCACCGACCTCCACATAAGGCGTCCCGTCCTTATGGAGTATGTAAAACTGGCTGTTGACTCTTAAATTCTGGAAAGGCATAATTGTTTCTTTTTAAATGAGGGATTCCTCCCTCCGTGTTCTTAAACTACTCCGGTCATTATCTGCAGGGTGTTTGTCGTCCTGTCGAACCAGAACTCGAACACTCCCGTACCGGGAATGTCGGCTGCCGTCAGCGCCTCGCCGTTGTACTTGGTCACGGCCTGTGTCACCCCGTTTGTCTCGAACAGGACCGGCAGCGTCCCGGTTGTTCCTGTGGGAACGGCCTGCGCCAGGTCAATGTAGATGGTTCCCCTGTACCAGGCATTCACGAATGAATGGTTCGGGAAGGAGAACACCACATTGTCGGCGGTGACATTCACTCCGGATGTGGCTATTGCGGCCGATCCGCGTCTGTTAACGAATTGAAAAGGAAATGGCATGATTACCTCCTTTCTCCGGGTCAACCCCAGAAACCGTTACCCGCCCCGAAACCGAAGCCGTATCCAAGACCATATTGGGCCGCCACACAGGTGGGGATTCCCACAACCGGGCTGTACGGCACCTTGGCCACTTCGGGCTGGTTGCACTCAATCTTCGCCAGACGGGCGCTCAGATCACCCAGCGCGGCATTGACAGGCGCGATGGTCTGTGCGGACACCTGTGCGAAATACGCGTTCTGGTGCTCCTGCGAGAGCTGGTTGACGAGCGTGCTGTTTCTTTCCCGCAACGTGTCAATCTTGTCAAGCAGCGCCTGGTTCTGCATGGCGTCCAGCTTGCTGATGATGGCGTTGGTGTTGGCCGTGCCTGCGTCACGCAATGCGAGCGTGTTCTGGTTGGCCGTGTTCACCAGGGTATTAGTCTGGTTGCAGACGGACAGCTGGTTCTCGTAGCCCATTTTGGTAATGTTCTCGTTTGTCTGGCAGCAGCACTGGCAGATCTGCGACTGGATGGCATTATTGCCCTGCATGATCGCGGTGACGATCTGGTTGGTGTTCATGCCCATCTGGTTGCCGATGTTGCATATCTGCATGCCAAGACCGTTTATGGCGGCCTGTACGGCATCGGAAGAGGTGTTCAACGCGGTGGCCAGGCTCTGGATGTCGTATCCGTTGCGTTGTACGGCCTGCATGATCACGGCGGTGTTCGCGTCGTTCTGCACGAAGGGGACCACGCCGCCCTGTCCGTTGCCCATCATTCCGCCACGGGCGCCGCCGAAGCCTCCCATGCCTCCCCATCCCATCAGGATGAACAGAAGCAGGATGGCGAACAGATCGTCACCCCAGCCGTTGCCGTTACGGCTGTTGCCGTTTCCCATCAGCGCCAGGATGTTCGGATCCACACCGCGCTGTTGCATCAGCGCCGGAAGCATGGCCAGAATGCCGTTGGTGCCGCCTCCGGAGTTCCCGTTCTCGGGGAACACAAAAGTTCTTGATTCACTCATAGTTGTATTTGTATTTTGTAGTTCCGGTCACTAATCCGACCGTGGTGCAAACATACTCAACTACACGCGCTCCGTCGAGCGTCCTGTTCTGATGTGTTTCCTTATTTGTTCCAGATATATTCCGATCATCGGCGAGGTGATGTTCCGGGCCAGCAGGTGCCGTATCCCCCGTGCCGTGCGGTTGGTCATCCCCGCTATCTGGTCCGGATACAGGCCGGCTTCCGAGAGCAGCCTGACAAGCACATATCTGGCGTCCGTGGACTCCATGTCCCTGAAATCGCCCAGTATCCGTTCCTTCGGCACTTCCGTTTCACGCTCGGTCAGGCCGAGCAGGTTGAAGAAAATTTCGCTCTTGCACATAAACTTCCAATTTTTATTATTACTTTTGTGCACCCCACTATAAAGAGATACACAGATATTCACGTCAAGGACTTTAGCCCTCAGCGTGTGAGTATCTGTGTATCTCTTATGTTTTATGGTGGGGACCTAAAACGGAAGCGTTGAGGGCTTTTTTATTATTAACCCTCTCTTTGTTGCATATTTATTTCATAATCACTACTTTTGTGATGGGTATCATGTATTATCATCAAAACAAGTTTTCAGGGTATGTCAAGAGGTCGCAGTTCGGAACTGATCACGAAACGCAACGAGGCGCTGCTGCGCCGCTATTATTATTGGACGGAAATCCAGCGTCTTCGTTTTGACGACGCGTTGAAGATCCTTTCCGAGAAGGAGTTCTTTATCAGCGTGGACCGCATCATGGCCATCATCCGTTCAAACTGCAACAGGCTGAAGGATATCGATGTCAAGCCGGTCCCCAAAATAAAGAAGCCCCGTCTTACCGCCGCCCAGCTCTCCCTTTTTACCGACTGACCGCATTATCCCACACGGTACATTCATAGTGTGTCTCATAGACCTTTATCCCCCTGGGCATCGTGTGGAACCTGCTTCTTTTCCTCACAAGCGGTGTCTGGCAGCATTCAGGTTTGTACATCTGCAGAAGCGCGTCCACCTCTTTTGCCCGTTCCATTCTTCCGGCGGCCTTGTCCGCCGTGCCGCTGGTGTAATGCGTGTCATCATAGCAGTCAACAGCCAGCCTGACAATGACCGATACCGTTCCTTTCTGCATGTATCCGCCCGCCCCTCCCAGTGTCTGCCATTCCACCTCGGGCGTGTCAACCAGCACCATGGGGAATACCATCGGATAGGTCTCGGAGTCCCCGTCGTCACGGTAGAGCATGTCCAGCTGCCCGTAATCCTCGTCCACCTGTTTGTTCAGCCATGCTATGTTGTCGGCTATTCTTTTCTGAATGTCATTGAATAAAGTTTCCATGTCATTTTAACAATATATTGGTTATTTCCTTTTCTGTTTCCTTTCTCGTCATTTCACGCAGCTCCCGGCTTGGTCCGATGAACCGTCGCCGGGGCATGTCCGCCTTAACGTCAAGCCTCTGTTTCCTTGTCAGGGCCATCGCCTTCCATTTCAGGGCTTCGGGCGGTGCCGCCTCTGCCTTCTGCCTGCGGGCCTTTTTCCCCATCCTTCTGGTGATGCCCGCTTCCTTGAAGTACATCCTCCATGCCATCTTCCGCATCTTGGCGGTCACTCTCGGATGTGTGGTCATGCGTCCCCCGTAGTTGTGGATTCCCGCATATTCCACGGCATTCCGTATCGTCACCTTGTAAGGCTCCGCCACATACTCCGAACTTCGGGACAGGCGGTTGCGTCGGCTTAGCAGGGGACCGTATGCGCCCGCCGCCCCCTTGGCGGAATCCTGTCTCCTTGTTCTCTTCCAGGGATGCAGCCCTCCGTCATAAAAACCTCCCTCGCGGAAATTCCTGTTTACAAGGTTCACCGCTTTTGCCCCGATCCTGCGGGGCAGCGTCCTGCTGAAGGCCTTCCGGATTTCCTTCTCCTTTCTGCGGAGTTCCCTGACGGCGTCATTCACATTCATTTTTTTCTCCTTTCCATAAAGTCCCTTACGGTTTTTTCAGCCGAAGGATACGCATGGGCGATATAGGGATGCGTGTCGCTGAACAGCTTTCCGTCCTCCTCCGGGTTGTTGTCCAGCCCTGGTGAGGGCCGATAGTCCGATAACGGCACATCATACCCGGGTGTCGGCTTGTCGTCCGTCTGCTCCAGCGAGCATTTGCAGTTCCACCGGTCTCCGGGGCGGTGGCTTTTCCAAAACCTATGTCCTTTGGGCAAAGTCAGGTCAATCCCCCAGAACTGGGCATGTACGGGATCGGGTTCCGCGCTGGTGGTGGGAAGCCACCGCAGGTTCGGAAGGATGTCCGCATCCCTGTCGAACAGCTTCCAGTCAGCCGCCTGGCGGGCACGCAGTACCGCCGTATCGTACTCGGTTTCGAGCCAAGCCGTATTGTACGTGCCGATAATCGACTGCACGTCTTCCTGGAACCGGGAAAAAGGTTTCAGTCTTCCCTTTTCGTCCAGCAGTTGCGAGGCAATGTCGTTCTGCATCCGGTGGGTGCGGAAAGCGGAGAACACATCGAGGTTGTCGCGTATCTGCTCCAGGAACACTTCCTCCAGCCTGTCATTGTCGCTTTGACCGAATCCTTCCTCCGCCGCACGGCCGAAAGTTCTGACCGTAGCCAGGAACAGATCCTCGTCTATTTCCGTTTTTACATCAAATGTCCGGTAGAATATATCCCTCAGCACTTTCGCCATCAGCTCCCTTGTGAACTCAAACGAAACGGCCGCCCCCTGCATGCGGGAATCCGCATGGCCGTGACAAAAGCGGCAGCGCTCCCCGTAGAGGTCGTTCATTACCATTTTAAAGCCCCTTTCCGCGGGGCGGCGACGAAAAAAGACCTGATACGGTTTACAATACCGTCCTCCTTCCGCTTGTTCCTTTCAGGAGAGGGTTGTTCTTTCTCCTGTGCACCGTTGTCTGCCGGCTTTCCGTTTCCGAAGGCCGTCTCTTCCTTGAGCCGGTCATAGTTGTCCGGTTTAGGGATTCCCGTAGCCTCGTACACGTATTCATCCGATACGGGGGTTCCCATCTGGCGCATCCGGGATATGATGTTTATCTCCTGCTCGGCGGTGGTTTCCTTGGGCTTGACATAATAGAATTCCCCGCCCCGTGTGTCGTATCCGAAAGCGGTGAAGATATCGGTCATGTCATAGTTCAGGGTGTTCAGCACCAGGATCCGGTCCGCCTCGTTCAGCTTTTTCTCTCCTTTCTCCTGTACGGTCCCCAGCGCCTGCGTGCCACGTTCCGAGGCCTGCGTGGTGAGCGTGTTTCCCAGCACGATCTTGCTGATCTCGTCATTGCATGTGTCGTACAGGGTCCTGTACAGGTCGGAGCTGCCGCTTTTGTTGCCGCTTTCTATCAGTTTCATCTGCGCCTCCTCCGGATGGAGGAACACCGCCGCACCTCCCTGCTCGGCCATATCCTTCACGGCCTGGTCACGGGCCTGCTCGTCACCGGCGCTGTAGGTGTACTCGCGTATGGGCATTCCGAATATCTCGCAGAACTGTGCCCAGTCGGCCATGTCGTTGCGCTTGTATATGACATACGGGGCTATCCTTGCCAGTCTTCCCAGGGAGCGTTTCTCTCCGACAAAGAGCATCGTGTGGTAATTCTCCAGCGGTTCCCCCGTGGTGTCCTCCTGCCGGTGTTTTATCAGCCCCCTCACCGGGTCATAGTTCTTTCTGGGAACGAGCCTGTAGTCCATCCATCCGCTCCCGTCCTTATAGAACTGGAACAGGGAGAACCCCCAGAAATCCGAGTCTATCAGGTCTCCGATGAACCGGTAGAACCAGGGGGAGCGCAACAGGGTGTTGATCCCCTCGTCCGGAACGCCGTTCCTTCTGAACTCGATCTGCGAGCACTGCACGGCCGATTTCCTCTTCTCTATGACGCTTCCCGTATGCCCGTCCATAAGGATGTCCTCATAGAGGTCATACAGCCTCGTCCGCTGTGTGAAGTCCACATTGTTCGCCCCCCTGACGGCCTGCATATAGTCCGCCATATCCTTCATGAACAGCCTGGGTGCGGTGATGATGACTGTTCCCGGGGTGTTCCTGCCCGGCAGCGGCATGTTGCCGCTTATGGATATTTCTTTTTTTCTTGCCATTTTAATAGTGTGTTACACGTTTGGGATTGCTTCTTATCTGGGTGGGCAGGTTGTTCCTTGCCGTCTCCTCGTCCAGCAGGGGAGCGTCGGCTATGCTGATCTCCACCTTGCTGACCGCCTTGAGCCACTCCATCGCGCGGTCATAACGTTCCTTGCGTATGGGGGAGAACTTCTGGGGGTTGTGGATGCTGCATACATGATAGAGCGTGATGTCCTTGGCGAACATGAGTATGAGCGCGTTCCTTTCCTTGCCCTTTGCGGAGAATATCCTGTCACAGTCATAACGTGCGGACAGGTAGGAACGCATCTGCGCCACCGCCTGGTCCTCGCATATCTCCACTATGGACTCGTCCTCCCTGATGATGCTGTCCAGGATCTCCCTGTGGATGCTCGCATCGTAGTCATCCGGATTGATGAATTCAGACATGTCGTTTACCTCCTGTACTTGTTTAAACGGCGGATTGCCGCCCTTTCTATTATGACCGGCTTCTCCATGTTCCCCGCCTTCCTGTCTATGGCCCTGTTCCCTCCCTCCACGCAGTCCGGTCCGTCCGCGGGATACGGAAGGGTGAGTTCGAACATCCGGAACTGGTCAACCAGTTCCTTCATGTCCGAGGAGTCTTTCTCCTGTTCGTTGAATATGAGGTTGCCGTCACGGTCCATGGGCTCAAGGTTGGCCTCGATACGGGTTGCCTTGTCGGTCTTGCGTTCCTCGTCGGGGATGATGTTCAGCGGGATGCCGTGTTTCTTGCGCAGCCTGTTCAGATGCTTCTTTAAAACCTGTTTGAAGAAGGGATCCTGCAGCTTGTTGTTCTCCACATAGGCGTAAACGGAAGCTTTTCCTCCCACATGTTTGTACTGTTCGAAGAACGCCTCGATAAAGTCTTCGTTCTTACCCCGGAACACTCTTGCCTTGATCACATACAGCTTTCCCTTGAGCTTGCCCAGCAGGCAGACGGACTTGAAACTGGCCTGTTTCCTCCTGCTCTCCCCCGGGGCCGGGTCCCCGTAAATGACAAGGAACCTGAATTTGTTCAAAGGAGGGACCTTCCCGAATACAAGGTTCTTGAATATGCTCCCTTCGCTGACCGGATTGTTGAAAAATTCCTTCTGTGCCGATGAGGTGCTGATAAGCGACAGGAACAGGTCTATATCCTCTTCGGAGTTCTTTTCCGGCCATGAGGAGACGCCGTCCTTATCGCGGATATTGATAATGTCCGCGTATCCTATTCCTTTCTGTCCGAGTTCCGCAGCCTTTTCGATGGCACGTGTGATGCAGCAGTCCGCCGCAATGATGTTTCCGTTAAAAAGCACCCTGTAACGTCCTGAGACGGACATGGTGGGAATCAACGCCTCTTCAAGCCATTTCCACTTGGCCTTGATACGTTCCGGATTCCGGCATTCCTCGTCGGTGTCTATATCATCGATAAGGATAAAGTCAGGACGGAAATTCTTGTTACGGGTACCGCGTGGCGACTGTCCGGCACCGATAGCCCGGAAGGAACAACCGCACTGGCATGTAAATTCCCCTGTTTCCCAAGAACCCGGCTTTTTCTGTGTGCCGTAATCCTGAATGATGCGCTGGTTTTCCTCCATATTGGCCATGAAGGGCAGCAGCAGGCGTCCGGCGTTGTCCTGCGAGTTCGAGATAAGCAGCACATTGCGTACCTGCCGGGTAAGCGCCAGCTTGATGATCTCCATCATGGCGCGTGCCGACTTGGCCAGCTCGCGCGACCATGCCCTGACCTCATACCAGCGGTCGTGCCCCATAAGACGCCGTGTCGCTTTTTTATGGAAACCGGCCGGCTCGCAGGTGTAATACTGTGCGAAATAGTAACGGAACCACGCTTCATTATCCGCTTCCAGCCGTTTCTTACGGTCCTCTATTTCAGCGGTGGAGTCGGACGGGTTAATGTCCGAACTCTCCCGGACGGATGCCACCAGGTCGTTCCATTCCGCCAGTTCGGCCCTGTCCCGGGGGGTAAGTCTGAGTTTTGCCATAGCCTTACAGTTTGGATTTTACATAGGCGTCCAGCAGCGGGACTATCTCCTTGCTGCGTGCCATGTCATAAGTGCGCAGCCACTTGACAAAGCTCTTGAAAACCGAAAGGATGTCAGCCAGCCCCACATCCGTTTCCATCTTTTTGATGGACCCGGTTATTTTGGCTATGGTGTCCGATTCGGCCGTGCTGGCGAATCTTTCCCCCTCGGGTCTCCCGTTGATGGCATTGTTCAGTTCGGCAAGCTGGAGATACAGGTTCTTGAGCTGTTCTTCCCGTGTCATGGTGATGGATACCTTGTACCGTTCCCAATTGCCTTCACCGGCCCACCGGGAGACAGTCTGACGTTTTACCCCCACACGCTCGGCAATCTCCGCGTGTGTCAGTTCTTCATTAAGGTAAATAGTCCTTGCAAAATCTTTTTTCTGCCTGCTAGTCAGTTCCGCCATTTTTTCATCTTTTTTATTTACGGCAAAATTCGTATTTAAATATATGATTTGCAATATATTGAATTTATGATACTGTCTTATGGCGTCATCATGAGGTTGTAAAGTTGCATCATGTCCCAATGGTGTTGACTGTAGTAAAAAAACTCTCCATATTTGCACTGTAATTTTAAGACGACCGATGAAAAAGCGATACTTTAACATGATACCCTCCCCTGATACCGCCTGCATCCTCCTGTACGGGGAGATCGGCGGTTTTGACGGGATCAACGACAAGGACATTGTTTCCGAGCTGTATGAATACGCTTCCATGTACAGGAGCATAGACGTGCGTGTGAACTCTCCGGGAGGGAGCGTGTATGCAGGCATGGCCATATTCAACGCCCTCAGGGCCAGCGATGCGGATATAACCATCTATATCGACGGCATTGCCGCAAGCATGGCCAGTGTCATCGCCCTGTGCGGGAAACCGGTATATATGAGCCAGTACGCCCGCCTGATGCTCCATAACCCTTACGGGGGGTGTTACGGCAACAAGGAGGAGATGAAAGCCGTCGCCGAGCAGCTGGAGGCGCTGGAGGATACGCTTGCGGACATGTACGCTTCCAAGACCGGGAAGACCCGTGAGGAGATAAAGGATGCCTATTTCGATGGGAAGGACCATTGGATTACCGCCAAGGAGGCCAGGGAGATGGGATTCATTGACGGTATCTATGATATCGGCGAGAAAGTGGATGCCGGGACGCCGCAGGAGGTTTATGCCGCATTCCAGGCCCGGCTGGGCAATCAAACATTAAATACAGGTAATATGATGTATGAAGAATTGAAGAAGAGAACATCCTTCGCCTCGTGTGCGACGGATGAGGACGTAGTGCGCACGCTCTCCTCCCTTGAAAACAAGGCGGGACAGTATGACGCGCTAGTAAAGGAACGTGACACGCTCAAGGCGAGTCTGGACGGATATGTCGAGAAGGAGCGCGAGGCCAGAAAGGCCGAGATCAGGAATCTTCTCGAGGACGCCATGCAGGACGGGCGTATCGCCCCATCCGACCGTGACGCGTATCAGGCGGTGCTGGAGAAGGATTATGAGAACGGGAGAAGGATTGTCGACGGGCTTGCGAAGAAAAAAAGCGTGGATGATGTTCCGGATACCCCGCTACAGGACAAATCCGGATGGAATGACAATTGGAAAGAAATCCGGAAAAAGAACGGTTTTAATTAAAAAATGAAAAGATTATGGCTGTAACTATCAAGAATACGAATTATGACGGTGAGGTGCTCGACAGGATACTCACCAAGGCGGCCACGGGCAACGAACTGGTACAGAAGGGGCTGATCAACCTCGTGCCCAATGTGACGAAGAAATACTCCATTCCCCGGCTGAAAACGAACAAGATGCTGCGCAAACGCGTGGAACAGCCTGAGGACAAGGACTCCAAAGGGGATTTCATTTATTCGGAAAAGGTGCTTGAACCGAAAGACTTCATGGCCTTTACCACGTTCAATCCCCGCTCTTTTGAGCAGATATGGCGTCCGTTCCAGCCCAAAGGGGAACTGGTATTCCGGGAGCTTCCCCCCAATGTGCAGAACGTCCTTCTGAAAGCCTTGTCCGACCAGGTGGATTTTGAACTCGGATACCATTTCGTCAACGGCATCTATGTCGATGATGAGGAGGATGACGAGCACCTGTTCAACGGCATTCTGATGCGTGTCTATGAAGATCCTGAGGTAATCCGTGTGAACTCCCCGAAAGACGACACCATGATTGAACGTCTGATGCGCGTGCGCAAGGCAACTCCCCAGGTTCTCCGCAACAATCCCAATTTTGTGTATATCATGTCCGTTGACGATGCCGACCGGTATGACGACGAGCTTATCCTGCGCGAGGGAAAGGGCGTGAACTGGACTGATACCAGCGCCATGCGTTTCAAGGGAACTACGATCAAGACCGTATCCTCATGGCCGGACGGCTTGATCATCGGAACAGTGGCTACACCGACCGAACAGTCCAACTTCTGGGGAGCGGTCAACCTGCAGAACGACTTCAACGTGATCCAGATCGACAAGCTGACCAATGCCGGAGAACGTTACTTCTTCAAGATGCTCATGACCGCGGACACGAACACGGCGTTCGGTGAGGAGGTGGTCATGCTGGACGCGCGTGAGGGGAATGTCATCACAACGTCCAACACCACGATCACAATGAAATCGCAGGATGACGCCATCGAGCTGACTCCCGCGTCAGACCAGACCTATACCATTGAGGCGGCCGCGGTACATGCGGGAGCGCGCCTGTCCGTGTCCAACAAATCGGCTGAGCATAAAGCGACCGTGCAGGGTACGGAAGTCGCGCCAGGCAAGACTGTATCCCTCTATTATGACGGAAAGTCATGGTTTGAGGGGGATGTGAAGGAAATAACACTTTCAAGCGATCTTGCCGGACAGGAAAGCAAGGCTGCTGTCAGTGCGTCTGCAGAAAGTCTGGAGGTTTGATTATGGCGACACCAAGAGGACTACGAAACAATAACCCCGGAAACCTCCGCCTGTCAGGTGACAGGTGGAAGGGTCTCCGCCCGGTGCAGACGGACAAGGAGTTCTTCCAGTTCACCGACATGAGATACGGCTACCGTGCCATGCTCATCACCTTGAGGAACTACCGGAAGAAACACGGTTTGAGGACCCTCTCCCTTATGATCGGGCGTTACGCCCCGTCCACGGAGAACGACACCCGTGCCTACCTTTCAAGTGTATGCGGCGAGCTTCAGGTTCCCACTACCTATGAGCCGGACGTGGATGACAAGGGGACGATGTGCCGTCTGGCCGCCGCGATGAGCCGGGTGGAAAACGGCGTGCCCGCCGTCATGGCGGACATAGAGGCCGGCTGGGAGATAATCTGAAAAATGACATGCGTATGGACTGGGGCACTGTATTCGAACTTCTCCAGCAGTGGCTCGCCCCCACGGGGTGCATAGCCATGGCAATAGGCTGGTGGCGTGACCGCAGGCTCGTCAAGGTCCGTGCGGTCAAGGAGAACGAGGGCACATACAAGCAGTTGTATGACGACCTCTCCGAGACGACTTTACATTTAAGCGACCAAATACGAAAAGTCAATGAGAAAATTATCGTTCTGGAACAGGCACTGCGTAAATGCTACCAGTGCAAGTATGCTGAGCGCTGTCCTGCTGTTGTCTGGATGCGCAGCAAACAGGGAGAGCCGAACAGCCGTCCGCTCGGGCTCTCTTCAGAGGAGCGTAACCGGGGAAATAATCTTCGGCAAGGCCCCGACGACTCTGACGAGCCTGGCACTGAAACCCGGGCTCCTCCGGACGATAGGCGGCCTTCCGGCCGGCATGGGCGTGACGGAGCAGCATGAGGGTCTGGACCTGAGGGTGGAATCGGACGGGGAAGGCGGCGTGAACGTCACGGCCGTCTCTCATGCCCGGCCGGAGATCACCGTAAGGGAGACCTCGGATATGAGGTTGGAGTCAGAGGAGGCTACGGCCGAGGAAAAACAGCCGGTTCCCTCTTTTTGGGAGCGGACAAGGACGAAGGTGTTGTGCTGTTTTGTCCTCCTGCTTCTCTTCTGGGGGCTCCGGCGGTTTAAAGACAAATCAAAGAACAATTAAAACATGAATCATTATGCCAGAAACGAATACCGGCGCCATCTATGGCGTGAAAGCTCTTAAACATAACGGGAAGGCTCTCGGGCTGATATCCGAGGACGGGCTGCAGCCCGGAGGCGACTCGCCTTCCAAGACCCGCATCTGGGCGGCGCAGAAACGCAACGCGCCGTTCGCCGTGCTCAAGTCCACACCGGGCACCAAGACATGGACGTTCACGCTCATCGAGCTGTCCGCGGACAACATGATACAGGTGATGGGCGGAACGAAGGAAAGTACCGGAATCTACGTGCCCCCTACGGAGGACAAGGACGTGCAGGGCGTGTTTGACATCGAAACCGTGACCGGCCACACGATCCGGATCTACAACGGGGTGCTCACCTGCAATTTTGCCAACGGCATCAACTTCAGCAACGTGCTGGGCATCGAGTGCGAGCTGGAGATGCAGGAGGCCGGGGAGAATCCTCCCTACAAGATCTTCGCCCCGGGTGACGTCGTACCGGAATATTCCGAGTCATGACGGAGGACAGGGACACACGATGCCAGGCGGCGGACATGCTGCTTGACATCGGCATCCGCATTCCGGTGATGCCACTCAGGCCCTTTAAAAAACGCCCCGGGAAATCCTTCCTTGTCATGCGCCGTCCGCCCGCCGGGGCGGTCATCCGCATAGCAAGGCGGTACCTGGAGCTCGGCGTCACCCCGGAGGATATCAGGGCGATGGACTATGAAGAAAGGATGCGGTTCGTGGCGGAAAAGGGAAAGGCGGTCAGCCGGATGGTCGCGCTGGCCGTATGCACCGGATGGCTCTCGGGGATGCTGCTCTCCGGCCCTGTGGCATGGTACCTCAGATGGAGGGTGCATCCGGCGATGCTCTCCGCCGCCCTCATCGAGCTGCTCAGGGGCATGGACATACAGCCTTTTTGCAATACTATTCCATTGGCGTCCAGGACAGCGGGGCTGCTGGAGCCGATAGGAAGCCGGGAAAGGAAAACGGGTTAACGGGCCGGCAGGAAGGCCCCCATAGCGTTTTCGGAATCATCGCGCAGGCGATGGAGCGGTTCGGCCGTACAAAACGGCACATCTTGTGGAAGATCAGCTACGCCGAGCTGATGCTGATGAACACGGATGTCAGCCGGTACGTGACCAAGGAGGAGCTCCTGGAAAGGGAGCGCAACCGTAGGCCGGACAAATTCACCACTGAATATTTTCAAACAAAACTCGGAGGATAGGAATGGAACCTGTAAGACTGGAGATACTGCTTGACGACAAGACACTGAAGGGATTGCGCTCGGTGGAGGGCAACCTGGGCAATATGAGCCAATTTGCCAAACTTGTCATCGCACAACTGGAGCAGGAGCTTGCGACCCTGCAGAAAAGGTTCAAGCAGGCCATGGCCGCAGGAACGAATACCGACGCCCAGATGGCGGATATCCAGGCGCTGCAGGGAGTCATCAGACAACTGAAGACGGAATTGCAGGATCTGGAGGCTGTTAAAAGAAAGACGAGCTCCACTCCCGTAGCCGGACAACAGGTTACTGCAAGCATAGAGGATATCACAAAGAAAACGAATAATTTGCGGCTGCAGTTCCAGCAGGTTGCGCGTGAACTACCCTCCCTTGCCATGGGGCCGCAGATGTTCATTCTTGCTATTTCCAATAATCTTCCGATGTTGACGGACGCCATCAGGGACGTGCGTCAGCAGAACGAGTTGCTGATGCGGTCCGGGCAGAAAGGCGTGCCGGTGTGGAAGCAGCTTGCCGGCTCATTATTCTCATGGCAGACAGCGCTTGTCGCGGCCATATCGCTCGGAATAGTGTACGGAAAGGACCTATGGGAATGGGTGAAAAATATCGGCAAGGCCAACAAGGAGCTGACAGCCGCACAGAAAGCTGCGGAAGACCTGAACGCTGCATCAAAAAAAGCAGTGTCCTCCAAAGCAGATGAGATCTCCCGGCTGAGAATCCTGTATTCCGCCACACAGGACGTGACCCGTAGCGAAAGGGAACGGAACAAGGCTGCGGACGAGCTGCAGAAGATCTATCCCCAGTATTTCGCCAATCTCACCAACGAGGCGATCTTGGCGGGTAACGCCGCATCAGCCTATGACAGTCTGACACAGGCCCTTATCCGTGCCGGGCAGGCGAAAGCCAGCGAGGATATCATAGCGGACTATACTAAACAGGACTGGCAGCTCCAACGTGCCATGAATGCGGACACTAACTGGACTAACCGTAACAGGGAGGAATACAGGGAAGCGAAAAAGCGGCAGGCTGAATATAACAAATGGGTCCGTGAGAATACTACACGCCAGGGATCCAATCTTGTGAAATGGGGATTGGGGATGTATTATGACTCTACGGAAGACGGCAGACTGATTGCCGAATTCGAGCGCCGGACGGCGGAACTTGAGAAGAATGCAAAAAAACGCGCTGACATACAAAAAAATATAGAATCCGCTGCTAAGTCCGTCAATGTGACCGATTACATCACAGGAGGCGGAGGAGAAAAGGAAAACAAAGATACGGGCAAATCGGCTCGGGATTATCAGGACGAGCTCGCCGACGCCCGTATCAGGGCGCAGCAGAAACTTGAGGCGGCACGCATATCGGTCATGCGGGAAGGTATAAGGAAACGCCAGGCCCTTGCAAGGCAGGAGCTTGACGAGTCGCTCGCACAGATCGACAAGGAAGAGCGTGACACCCTCAAGAAAATGGACGAGGCCGAGAAGAAACGGGGTGTGAAGTCCACGCCCGAGGAAAGGCAGGCCGTAAGGGACAATGCGTCTCAGCAGCGTCTTGTCGCCTACCAGCAATATGCGAAGGAATTCTATACCGCCGACAAGGAATGGCAGGAGAAGGACCTGCAATCCTGGATTGACTATAACAAGGAATACGGGACATACCAACAGAAACGTCTGGCCATCATGCGGGAATATACCCTTAAATCCTCGAAAGAGGGGCTGAACGGGAATGACAAAAGGATGCTGGCCCGACAGCGCGACGAGGCACTGTCCGAACTTGATTTCAACGAACTGAAGAACACCATCAACTGGGATGTCATCTTCGGCAATCTGGACAAGGTGACAAAAAAGGAGCTGCAGAAGGTAAAGCGGCAAATAGTCAGTTTCCGCAACAGCCCGGAATTCAAAAAAAACGCCACTCCGGAACAGATACAGGTCATCGAGGAAGCCATCGGGAAGATAGACAGCGAGGTCATTGAGAAAGGAGGTCTGTTCGGCAACCTGACCGAATCCATACGGGAATACTCCGAAGCGGTTGATGAACTGACAGCCGCGCAACGGGATTATGACGAGGCCGTGCGGCAATACGGGGCGGACAGTGCGGAGGCGGAGGCCGCTAGAAAGAAAAGGAACAAGGCGGAAGCCGGAGAGCGCAATGCCGGGAACAATCTGGAAGCCTCGAAGGATAAGGCGGTGAGAAACATCACCGCCGTGGCCGATGCGATGAACACGCTGGGTGAAGCGGACATGAGCCTGTCATCCTTCGGAAGCGCGGTCGGGTCTCTGGTGGACACGCTGTCCGCATCCGGAAGCAAGATTGGCGGCATCATTGCGGCCATACTGGCTATCCTTGAGCAGATCGGGCAGAAAGGTCTGGAGGGTTTTGTCGGCAACATTCTCGAATCCGTCATGCACGCCGCAGGAGGATTATGGGACAGCATCGGACGTCTGTTCGGTGTCAAAGGACTTGGAGGCATCTTCAAGGGGGCCGACTATTCCGGCTATAATGAGATGGTCGACCAGTACAACCGCCTGAACGAGATATGGGACGAACTGATTGACAAGAAGAAGGAATATATAGAGACCAGCTACGGCACCGAGGCACAGAAGGTCGGAGAGGAAGCACTAGCCCTCCAGCAGACCGCCATTGATTCTTACCGGATACTAGGCAGGGAACGTCTGAATTCGGGAGCCAGCACGGGATCGCACTCGATTGGGGTGCGGCAGCGCAAATGGATGTCCTCGGAGGACTGGGCGGCAGCCGGCGCGGCCCTGGGAGAAGACTTCTACAGGTACGGGATCGGGGAAGGACGTATGACCGGGCTGTTCGACCTATCTGTGGAGCAGTTGGAGAAACTGAAATCGGAAGCTCCCACATTCTGGGCCAAGCTGGATGATGATGTCAGAAATTATCTGGACAAGATCATTGACGGCTCGGAAAAACTGGGTGACATACAGATCCAGATAAAGGAACAGCTCACGCAGATATCTTTTGACAACGTGCGTGACGCCTTTTATGACACACTGCTTGATATGGAAAGCGGGGCGGAGGACTTCTCGGAGGATTTCAGCGGGTACCTGCAGAAGGCTATCCTCAAGACAAGTATGTCGAAAGTCTACGACAAGAGGCTTCAGGAATGGTATGACAAGTTTGCCAACTACAATAAAGAAGGGGGGATAGATACCGGGGAATACAAGGATCTCCAGCAGGAATGGAATGACATTGTGAAGGATGCCCTGGAGGAGCGCGACTCGCTGAAGGATATCTTCGGATGGACATCATCGTCCTCCTCCTCCCAGTCCGGCCGGGCCGGAACCGTCACCTCCATGACCGAGGAGACGGCCGGAAGGCTGGAGGGGATCGGCAACGCGGCCCTTGACCGTATCATCAACATTGACAACAACCTTACGAGGCATCTCGAGGGGATGGCGACATCCCTGGGCAAGATAGCGGGGAATTCGGAGTACCTCAGACACCTCGAGACGATAAACGAGAACATCGCGGAGCTCCGGCGCGGTGTGAAACTGAAAACATAGGGCTATGGAAGTGGAGGAAGGACTGCTGAAAATAAACGGGACGGACATGGCGTCCCTGGGATGTTTCCTGTACGAGGAAAACGCGGGGGACCATACCAATTACGACTCGCTGATGAAGCCGCCGAAGATGAAGGAGTACACATCCGTCAGCTACCGGGAGCTTGACGGCGAGGAGCTGCCCGAAACCCTGCTTCCCCGCTACGAGGCGAGGGACATCACGCTGAAGATGGCGGTGGTCGCGGATACACGGGCCGGGTGGTTCAATAACTACAACGCCGTGCTTGCCTTGCTGAAGTCCGGATGGCTGACGCTGGATGTCCCGGAGATAGGCCGGGTGATGAAGGTCTACCTGAAGGAATATACCCGGTACAGCCAGTTCACGACAATCAGAAGTACCGGCCAGCAGATAGCCGGATTCACGGTCACGCTGCGCGAGCCGAAACCTTTTTCAAACAGTGATTAAAAACGATTTAAAAACATCATAAATGGAACTTGCGATCTACAACAGGCAGGGAACCCTGAAAAGGAAGGTCAGTCCCGACTCATCATCCCGGTGGACCGAGGAGGTGGGGGCGGAATTCGTGGTGACGGTGAACTTCACCACCTGGGAGTTCTTCGTCCTGTCGGTCGGCGACTATGTGGAGATATCGGGAAAACGGTTCTCCATAAAGAAGGAATACCGGCCGAAAAAGACCGACACACAGAAATACACCTACAATATCAGCTTCTACGGCCGCGAGCACGACATGCAGGACCTGTTGTTCTGCCGTCTGAACCAGGGAGAGGACGACCTGGAGTCCGTCTTCGCCTATGACGGCACGCCGATGGAAATGCTGGAAAAGCTGGTGGCGAACATGAACCGCAACACCGACGGTGTGACGTGGCGTGCAGGCCAGGCCGTCACCGGCGACCGGAAGACCATCAACTTCAACGGCCTGTTCTGCTGGGATGCGGCAGGCGAGATAGCCGGTGCCTGGGAAACCGAGTGGTGGTTGGACGGGGAATACCTGAACATAGGGAAATGCGAACACGGTGAACGGGTCACGCTCGGCTATATGAAGGGATTGAAGACGGGACTGACCCAGAATGAGAATTCCAATTCGATCAAATGGTTCACACGGCTGATCCCCGTAGGCTCAACCAAAAATATTGACCCGTCAAAATACGGCTACACCCATCTGCAACTGCCGTCACGGGACAAGTATATCGACCTGAACACTCAATTGGGCCTGAAGGAGCACCGCGAGGAAGCGGCCTTTGAGGATATATTCCCGCACCGTCTGGGTACGGTATCCTCGGTAAGGTCCGAGGAGCAGACCAATACGGACGGGGAGGAATACACCGTCTATTATATCAAGGACAAGGATCTCCCCTTCAATCCGGATGAATACATGATCGGTGAGGAGGTGATACACATCACTTTCGAAAGCGGCGACCTCTCCGGGAGGGAGTTCGAGTGCAACTGGCATAACGGCACACAGGAGTTCGAGATCATCAACACCTACCCGGACGACAACACCCAGATACCGGGAGGCAACATCATACCTCAGGCCGGTGATACGTATATCCTGACGAACATCCGCATGCCGGATGAGTATTACCCGATAGCGGAAGAACAGTACAAGCAGGCGGTTGACAGCTTCCTGACAGAATACAGCAAGGACATATCCATCTATTCCGGCGACACGGATTACATCCATGTGGATAAAAACAGTGTGCCGTTATCGCTCGGGCAAAGGGTGAGACTGGAGGACGCGCAGTATTTTGAGGCCGGGTATCTTGACACCCGCATCACAAGGATAGAGAGGAAGCTGGGCAATCTTTCCGAGGCTTCCATTGACTGCTCGTCGGCGGTCAGCACCTCATGGAAGTCATCCGTGGACTCGACGCTGAACAATCTGGAATACACGCTGGCGCAGGAGCTGGCGCAGACGTTTATCCGACTTCTGAAAATGGGAGATACGGAAGCCCCCAGTGACTATACGGCTTACTCCTCCCTGAGATCACGTAATGAATTTATCAGCAAGAGAAACCCTGACGCCGCCAATGAGCTGATCACTTTTTTGAAGGGTTTACTTATAGGTAAGAACGGTAGTGGAATTACTGTATTGGAAGATGGTACCTCTCAAGCCGTCGTTGACCGGCTTTATGTAAAGATTAAGGCTGTCTTTGACGAGCTTGAGGTCAAGAAGAAGACGCATGTTGGTGGTGAGCAGATCTTATCTCCGGCCGGAATGAAGTGTGTCCGTGTGGAGGAACTTGATGAGAGCTATCGTTGTTTCTTTTTGTCGGAAGTCGATGGTATTACAATCAATAACGAATTTACAGTCGGTACATTCGCTTTATCTCAAGAATTTAATATTAAAGAAGGAACATCTCACAATGTATCCAACCGCTACTACTGGCGCGAGGTGACAGGAGTAGGAGCTGACTATATTGACTTGAGCAAAACCAATGCCGACAAGGACAGTGATATCCCGGTTGCCGGTGATGATATTATTGGTTTGGGACACTTGACGGATATCACCCGTCAGGCAGCTATAATCCTTTCTTCTGTTAATGAAACTTCGCCTTCCATTATTTTCTATCAAGGTATCAACTCTTTCTCTCTTGCCGGGAAAGAAGTCATCGGGTTGGGCTTTGACAAGTCCACCGGACACGCCTATATCAATGTGTATGGTGATGCCTATATCGGTGCCAAGGATGAGAGCACTTACATCCGTTATACACAAAAAGGCGGTGTTGATATCAAGGGTATGTTCCATATCGAGCAGGGTTCCACCGGATGGCGTAACATGGAAGGGCTTCCGGATGAGATACAGGCGGCTGCCGATTTGGCCCAAAAGGCTCAGGATGCGATAGACAATGCGGCTGTCGGCTCGGTCAATCTGTTGCGTAACTCCGGGTTTACCGGAGATTATGAGAGTGAAACATTGTCCTCTGATACTCAATTGTCTGCTGATACTGATTTGTATAGTAAACAATTAAAGTATTGGACGGGTGTGGCTACCGTATCCGCGGACAGTACTGCCGGCTCTGGGTATTCTGCTGCAATCGGTAGTTTGTCCCAATCCGTATCATTGATTAAAAATGAGAACTATGTTATATCCTTTAAAGCTAAAGGTGTGTCTGTGGCTGTTTCGTGTGGTGATTTCAGCACAACTCAGCCTCTTACGTCCGGTTATCAAAGATACACTTTCAAGTTCGCTTTTAACGGTGCAGGTATTTTCATGCTCAGTGGTACCGCAACCATTTGTGATCTTCAATTAGAGCGTGGAACCATTGCCACAGACTGGAAACCGTCCATTTTGGATAACGACAAGGCAACAGCCGGTTTCCAGTCAATCAATTATATCGCCAGTGCGATCAAGGATGGATCTGTGGATATTCTTGGTGGTCTGATATTGGCCAATATGATTCAACTGGGTAATTACAAGGATGGCAAGATGCAGAAGGTCACAGCCGGAGTTAGCGGCATATACAATGACGATGATGATGTGGCGTTTTGGGCAGGAGGAAAACTTGAACAGGCGATCCTGACTGTAATGAGGTTCCGTAATGATCCTAATTACCAGCCCACGGATGAAGAATGGGCGAACATGGCGAACTTCGTTGCCACTCATGGCGGTGATGTGTTCTTAAGAGGATATATCTATGCTTTGGGCGGATATTTCCGGGGAAAGGTTGAAATAGCCAATGGTAAGATACTGTTGAATGAGGATGGTTCCGGGCAGCTTGCCAATGGGAATATTAAATGGGATGCTGACGGAAATCCTGAATTTGTCGGGAAAGTGAAGGTTTCCTCACCGTCAGGTTATGAGATAACCATATTTCCTGAAGATGAATATGGAAGACCGTCAATTGATATTCATGATGATGATGGTAATTCGCTTTTGGACATATCTCTTCAATATGGATTGAACGGTATGGTTCCCCGTATTTTTATGAATGATCCTTCCAATAGTGATGTATTGTATTTCCGCCCGGACAGTATGGTAGTCGAGCAAAAAGGAAGTGACGGTTATATATATCAGACCCAGATAATGGGAGGACGCATCATTATGGTTAAAGGATCTGAGATTGTATGGGATCAAAACCAACTGCCTAAATAAAAAGAAGTGATATGGAACTGAATACTATTAACAAAACGGGAACTTGGAGTGAGGCGGCAGACCGTCTTAACAACAACTTTAGCAAGACTTCTACCGAAGTGGAAAAGGTCAAGCAGAACGCTATACGCAACAAGGGATTGTTTCCCACTCTTGATTCGCTTAAAGCGGCTGTCCCATCTCCTGTTGTGGGCGATTGGGCTGTCGTGGGAGATACCATACCGGGTCCTATATATCAATGTACGAAGAGAGGCGTATGGAGCGAAACAGGAACAACCGGAGGCGGCGGAAGTGTTGACCTTTCCGGCATCTTGACAGCCGAGGAGATAGATGATGTAACATCAATATTATAGTTATGAGAATCAATTATCAGTCCGATTTTAAGATCATAGAGAAGAACTTGAACGGGGATGTGAATACTCCCTTCCGGTTTACTTACTTCAATCCGTTCAAGGGAAAGTTCATAGCCTCCTTTGACGGGCATGAGTATGCCGGTTGCAGCCGCATGGAAGATGGCAGTCTGCTTGTCGCTTTTGACAACCCCGGTTTCTCTCCCGGCATGTTAAAGGTAAAACGGGAATACTTCATTTCTGATTCCGACTTTAGAGATGGTATCTGCAACCTTGTTTCCATTGAAGATACGGGAATCGTTCTGACTACCGGGAAGACCGATGAAAGTACGGCGGAGATCATGTCTTATCCGGATTATGCCGCATACAATGCGGTGCAGAGCGTCCCTCTGTCAGAGAGGGAGTATGATGATGTGCTGAGTGATTTTGTACCTCCTCTGCCACCGGAAGAGAAATAATGATTTAATAGTTAAATAAATAGTTACATAAAATAATGATAGCTTAAGTTCCCCCGGAACTTAGGCTAATAACAGGAGATATTATGGTAAAAATGCATAAACTGACCAAGGGTGGACAAACCATTTATCCAGCTACCATTTATGACGCAGTGGTCAACCCCAAGACACGAAAGAGTCTGACTACGGAAATTTCCGAATTAGAAAGTTCCTTAAACGGCGGCGATACCGGATATATCAATCTCAATATCCATTCATGGGTAACAGGCCAGTGGACGGGAGAAGGATCATCATTGACTCATAATGATAACTCTTCTTATAAACGTAATACCGAGGTGAGTACTCTTATTAAAAGAGGCGCAGTTTTAACAATTTATATGACTGTTGCATCATCCGGTATAGAGTCTTTGAACGGGTTTGTAATTAAGGGAGCTTATGTGAAAGGAGCCGGGGATAAAATCAGTGAGCTGACAGAAAATGTGGAATCTTTGGAACGATCTACGGCTGACAATATAGAACATATATCCAATCTTGACGAATCGGTTAATGGTGGCAATATTGGACGCATATATATTAATGAGAATGATCTGGTTACCGGACGTTGGACAGGTGAAGGGAAAAATCTGAAAGCAGATTCGATGGAGGGATATTTGCGAACGAAAGAAATATATGACATAAACTTGAAAGCCGGTGACTTGGTTTCTGTATATGACAAGACTGGAAAACAAGTGAAAGCCAACAGTCTCGGACTGAATATGAAGTTCAAAAACTCGACTAATACATCATCCATCATCTCCTATCAGGACAGCGGTACTTATTACAAGCTCAATGAGGATGCGACGCAGATGGCATTTTTTGGAACTTCGTCGGCCGTTGAAAAGATTACCGGTTACTTTTTCAAAGGATTTCGGGTTAAAGGCTTTGACGAAAAAATCAGTGATGTAGATGAGTCTATTCACAAACATATTAATGATGTAAAAATCACTGATTTTTATCATTCTCTTAAAATACTTTTCATCGGTTCTTCCTTTGGAGTTGACACGATTAATTACGTTGGAGATATAGCGCACAGTTATAATTTTAATATTGTTATCGGCAACCTTTATGTTGGCGCTTCTGGAATTAAGGATTATATAACATTTTACGAATCCGACCGCAAAATATCCTACTATAAGTGGAATTTGAATGCCATTGCCTGGGAGAATGGCACCAGTACGGTAAAAGAAGCCTTGTCCGATGAAGCGTGGGATTTTGTGGTAATCCAGAACGGAGCATATCAATCCGCAGATGAGTCAACCTATTGGGATCAGGACGAGAAAGGGAATATTACCAAGAACTATGTGAATCTGTTTGCTGACATCATTGATAGATGTTGCCTGTTCTCGCATCCTGTAATCTGTTTCAACATGACATGGGCGTACAGCGTATATCATACGCTTTCATCATCGCAAGGTTCGAAGGACAAGTGGCTGAGTTTCGGCATTAATCAAAAACAGAGGCAGCTGGGTATGTATACGGAATTGTGTCGCTTGGCTCAAAAGGTATTGCAACATTGCCCGGAAGTAAAATTCGTCATCCCTTCCGGAACAGCCGTACAAAATGCCAGAGGCACGTCTTTAAGGACCGACACGACCATACAGGGAGTTGTGTCTCAATCCAATCCGGAAACGGGCACTACTGTAACAACCGTGGTCCCAACCATAGAAGAGGCTGAATCAATGACTGACTTGAATCAGGCTGCGGTAGATTTTCCATTTATGGCCGGTAAGGATAATAATTTTATGAACTGGCATTATGGTACAGATTTGAGCAGGGACTGTCTGCACATGACAGAAGGGATCGGAAGATATCTTGTAGGAGGAGCCTTATGGCAGATGATTGGTTATAAACTTAGTCGCTTAAACTTTACAGGGAATACATACCGGACGACTAAGGAAGACAAAACGAATTACAGAATCATAGCGGTTACTGACAGAAGAGCTGATATCGCTCAAAAATGTGTGATTGCCGCATTGGATAACCCGGTACACCCGGATGCGGAATGGTTCTAGAATATTTATCTATTGTATGGGATAGAGAGTAGGACGTGGATTGAACGGCTGCTGTGCTTTTTGCTGGCGGCTGTTCTTTTTTTATCTAAATGTTAAATATTGCACAATGCAAGAAAATATATTGTGATTTGTTTTGCTATTACATCACAATATAGTATATTTGCATTGTGATAATAAAACAACAGATAACAACAAACAAAAACATACGATTATGAAAGCAATAAAGATTAAAAATTCGATATTAGAAGTTACAGGTGAAAGAGGTGATTTTTTTATCTGTAAAGACTCTAAGGGAAAGGTTAAGATGTTTGCGAAAAAAGAAGTTGTGGTTGAAGATATAGATTCCATGCCGAAGCAGAAAGTTTATAAAACTAGAAAAAGCGCATCTAAGCAATTAAACCCGATTGAGGAAGTTGCCAGTAAGATGATGTGGATTAATGGTTGTGTTTATGGAGACAGAACATCAATGAGTTACCAGATTAGCTATGATATGATGGCAGGTATCGAATTGAAAGCAAGAGAACTTGGTAACGATTTTATTGCATCGATTTGTGAATCTGTTATTAAGTTCATGAAGTGTTCAGAGAAACAGGCTACTTGCCTTGCTAAATTCGCGATAGAAAATCAAATTAAATTATAAACTAAACGCTGTGCTATCGGCTTGACGGGCAAGGGTTATGAAAACTTTCCAGTAACAATTCAGCAACAAGATTATGAGAACTTTCGATTCATTAGATGCAGATTTTCGCAGAGCATTCAAACAGGCAGCAAAACAAGGTATTGTTAAATTCACGGTTGAAGGAATTAAAGACGATCCCGATTCGATTTATCCAATGTTTGAAGTATCGAACAATCACGTTACTTACTATTCCGTGCAGAGACAAGAGAGTGTTTGTATAACTGACATGAAGATAAAGGCTGTTATCTACTAATTAGCATGAAGGACAAACAATTATGACACAAGAAGATATTGATAACGGAGTAATAAGGGAATAAAAAACAGAGGCGGATTTCTCCGCCTCTTCACTATACAGTGAGCTGTATAGAAAATACTAATTTGTGAGCAAATCACAATGACATTTTTAATGTCGTTTCAATCCACGCACCGAAGTGCGACTAACATCGTTGATGTTCGATGCAAAGGTGCAATTTTTTGAAATAACGAGCAACAGATTATAAATGTTATAAAACATATTAATTATGGCAAGAGGACGATCTATTACCCTAGATCAAGAGTCTAGGGTATTGTCCCTATATAAACAAGGGATATCGATTAAAGAGATAATAAAAGAAACAGGGGTGCGGTCTGAGCAGACAATATACAGGATATTGGACAGCAATGGCGTGCCAAGACGTCCCAAGGTTAGAGGTGTAAGAAAAGTTTTTGTCACGATAGAGGAAGATGTAGCTGCTATCTTGGATAAGGAGCAATCAGTATCATTATATGTCAATGAGGCTATAAGATACTATCATGATAACCGACGTTAATTGTCGGTTATTTTTTTTATTAAAACTACATTTAACTCGGATTTAAATCACATTTTGAATTGTGTTAACAAGTGTGATTTTGGAACAAAATGTTTTGCAAAAGTGGAACATTTTGTTTTGCGGCTTATAAGTGGTGGTGATTGGTTACGGTACACAGCGTAAAGGTGATGTGACCAGTTCTGTAGCTAGTGTGAAAGCCGACAACTTTGTAAAAGGAGCCGTGAAAGATGTGGGACAGCTGATTCAAGGAAAAGTAGCCGGTCTGGCCATTACCAATCCTAACGGTGACCCGACGGGAAGTACTCAGATACGTCTTCGTGGTACAAATACCATTGGTGGAGCTAATACAGCTCCTTTGGTATTGATTGACGGAATTCCGGGAGAACTCGGTACAGTGGCTCCCGAAGATGTGGAGAGCGTGGACGTGCTGAAGGATGGTTCTGCTGCCGCTATTTATGGTACGCGCGGTACGAATGGTGTGATTTTAATTACTACCAAACAGGCTAAAGGAGTGGATATTAACCAGGTGGAGTATAATGGCTACGTCAGTACTTCTCTTATAGCCAAAAAGTTGGATATGCTGAATGCAGATGAGTTCCGTACCCTTTATCCTGACCAGGACCATGGGGCTGATACGGATTGGATTGATGAGATTAGCCGTACACCGGTTAGCCATGTTCATAACTTGTCATTGATGGGTGGCAATTCAAAGACTAATTATATTGCCAACTTGAACTATGCCTCTCGTCAAGGGATCATGAAAAAATCGGATTTCGAAAGTTTTCAAGGACGTATTGAGGTAACCCACCGTATGTTTGATGATAAGTTGAAGTTGAAATTCGGTTTGTTTGGTAAGAAAAACCAGATGGAATCTACAACTAGTGGGGGTAGTTTCAGAGGTTGGGTATATGGCCAGGCAACTCGTAGAAACCCGACTGATCCGGTAAGAAATGAGGATGGTACATGGAATGAGAATGTGAGCAAATTCGAATACGAGAATCCGTTGGCTTTGTTGTATGAGGCTGAAGGAAATGTAAAAAAGACGCAGTTGCGTTACAATGGAAATATTGTTTATAATCCTATCAAAGATTTGACTCTTTCTGCCGTATTCTCTTATATTCGTGACAATATGAACCGTGGCTACGGTGAAACTTTGAACCATATTTCTGCTTTGCGTGATGGATTGGCTGGTTGGTCTTCGGTAGGTGCTTATACCAAGATGGAGAAGTTGATGGAACTTACTGCACAATATAACAAAGAAATCGGTGCGCATAAATTTAGTGTCTTGGGTGGTTATAGCTACAATGAAACAGACTTTGAAGAGCTTTGGATTGATAACTATGGTTTTCAGGATGATTATTTTGGCGGATGGCATAATATTGGCATTGGTTCTGCTTTGAAAGACGGTAAAGCGAATATCGGCTCAAAGAAAACTCCTACAAATTTGATCGGTTTTTTTGGGCGGGCTACCTATTCGTTCAAGAATCGTTATTTGTTGATGGGAGCTCTTCGTTATGAAGGAGCCAGCCAGTTATGGGGTACTGATAATGCATGGGGGCTTTTCCCATCTATATCTGTAGGATGGAGAATTACCGAAGAAGCATTTATGAAGAATCAGAAGATATTTGATGATTTGAAACTTCGTGTGGGATATGGTGTGACGGGTTCACAGCCTAAAGATCCTTTCCTGGGGGTGGCTATGTTGAAATACGGCTCGTATGCTTTTGTAAATGGGAATTGGGTACAGACCATTGTTCCGGCATCCAATCCGAATCCTGATTTGAAATGGGAGGAAAAGAAAGAAACCAATATTGGTTTGGACTTCGTTTCATGGGGTGGCCGTTTGTCCGGTTCTATTGATTATTATAACCGTGATGTGGATGGCTTGATATACGAATATGGAGTACCGACTCCTCCGAACTTGTATAATAAGACGATGGCCAATGGGGGTACAATGAGAAACCGTGGTGTGGAAGTGTTGGTAACTGTGGTTCCTGTTCAGAATAAAGATTTTGAATGGAGCACTACCGGAACATTCTCTTTGAACTCTAATAAGCTAATCAGTTTGTCTGGCAGCATCTTTAAGTCGGATTATGACTATTTTAATACGGGTACAGTGGAATACTCCGGTCAGGTAGCCGATTCTCACAGAGTACAGGTAGGTGAAAGCATCGGTAATTTTTATGGCTTTAAAGTAGTAGATGTGGACAGTGAAGGTCGTTGGATCTACGAAGACAGGAATGGTGAGTTGGTGAACTATAAAGATTTTACTCATGCTCCCGAAGATAAGCATGTTATTGGTAACAGTCTTCCTAAATGGTATGCGGGATGGAACAATACTCTTCGTTATAAAAACTTCGACTTGAATGTGACGATGCGTGGCGCGTTTGGTTTCCAGATAATCAATGGTGGACGTATGAATTATGAGAATGTAAAAAACAGCCGTTTTGAAAATCGTTTGAAGTCTGTGAATGACTTGGTATTTGGCAAGCATACGTTGAGTCCGGAAGTAGAACCGGAATTCAATAGCTATTATGTAGAAGATGGTGACTACTGGAAGATTGACAATATCACTTTGGGATATAGCTTCGGTCAGGTAGGTAAATATATAAAGTCACTCCGTATTTATGGTTCGGTATTGAATGCTTTGACTATAACCGGATATAAAGGTATTGATCCGGAAGTATCAACAGATGGTTTGACTCCGGGGTATGATACACGTGACAGATATCCGAGTGTGCGCTCATTTACTTTCGGCGTTAATGTGAAATTTTAATGAACTAAAAAGGAATTGAAGATGAAAACAAATATAAAATTATGGACAATGGGACTGATGACAGCCGCATTGTTGGGAAATACAGCTTGTACTGATTTACTGCATGAGAGCTATGGACAGGTAGTGTCTGAGGATTACGTACCGAAAACGGAGGAAGATGTCAGTTATCTGGTAAATGCCGCTTATATACCTTGGCGTGAAACGTTGCTGCAATGGAACGGAGTGGTTCGTGCACAGGAATTGTGTGCGGATCAAGATGTTCTTCCTGCCCGTGATGGTATTGGATGGGTAGACGGTTATATCTATAAAAGATGGCATCAGCATACTTGGACTACCGAGGATGACGGTGTGCTTCAAGGATGGGAACGTACGTACAATGGTGTGAATACCTGTAACCGTATTTTATCTCAGATAGAAGAAGGTGTGATCAGTGTGGATGGAGAAACGAAAGAAAAGTTGATTGCCGAATTGAAAGTACTGAGGGCTTCATATTATTATATTTTGATTGATTTGTATGGTAATGTGCCCATTGTGACAGATTTTAAAGATACTTCTTTGCCGCAACAGTCTACTCGTAAAGAGGTCTTTGACTTTATTGTGAAAGAAATAACGGAGAATATGGATTTGTTGTCCGAAACGCCGAGAGGTTATTATTATGGACGTTTCAATAAGTGGGCGGCTCATACATTGCTGGCCAAAATGTATTTGAATGCTGAAGTTTGGTCGGGTACTGCTCAATGGCAGAAATGTATTGACGAGTGTGATATCGTGATTAATTATGCCGAGAAGTCCGGAGAATATGCATTGGAGAATAATCAGAAGGATGTTTTTGTAACGCATAATGAGAATTCTAAAGAAATTATCTTTGCATTGCCGTTTGATGAAATTTATGTGACAGGATGGAATGATTTTGATTTTCATATGTACACTTTAGCACCTGAGAATCAAGATACTTACCAATTGACTGCACGTCCTTGGGGAGGCGTGTGCGCAGTGCCTCAGTTTATTAATTCTTTTGATGAGGATGATGCACGTTTAGAGGATAACTATATTCAAGGTCAGCAATATACCTATTCCGGTGAAATCTTGAAGCGTAGTATTGATGGGAAACCATTGATTTATACGGTAGATGTCCCCTCTATTGATCAGTCGGATGTGGATGATGGGTTCCGTTGGGGTAAATTTGAATATGCCACCGGTATAACCAACCGTTTGAGCAATGACTGGCCGTTGTTACGATATGCGGATGTATTGATGATGAAAGCGGAGTCATTGATGCGTTTGGGCAAATCGGGAGCAGGTGCTTTGGTGACTCAGGTACGTGAACGCGCCTTCAAGAATGAACCTGAAAAAGCGCAAGTTACAGACGCGGAACTGATGGGAGGAAGTGTATATGATTATGGTCGGAGAGATAGTTATAAGACAGAACATGATGGAGGAACGGATATTAAATATGGTCGTTTCCTTGATGAGCTTGGTTGGGAGTTTTGTCAGGAAGGACGCCGCCGTCAGGACATGATTCGTTTTGGCATCTTCACTACAAAAGCTTGGTTCTCTCATGATAAGAGTGATGAAACCAAAAATCTGTATCCTATTCCAAATAAAGTATTGTTGACCAATAGTAATCTGAAACAGAATCCGGGATATTCTAAATAGTATTTATTGGATGTTTTTTTAAGGATGAAAAGGTTGTTTTTTCTTTTCTACATTAAATTAGAAAGAATTATGAGTAAAAAGATTTCAATAAGTTTGTTGCTCCTCTGTCTGGGATTATTTTCCCAGGCACAGAACTATCAGAAAATGCCGCAAGGAGTTAAGACTACTGTACAAGGTATGGATGTTGAAGTGGCATTTTATTCTCCATCCATTGTCCGGGTATATAAGACACCGGAGGGAAGTTCGTATGACAAGAAGAGCCTTGTAGTAATGAAAGAGCCTGAGGAGACCTTTGTGGAGTTTGCAATGAATAAAGAGTATATTCGTTTAAAGTCGGATGCATTACAGGTGGAGGTCAATTCATCTACAGGTGGAATCAATTTTTATGATGCAACCGGAAGGGTGTTGTTAAAAGACAAGGATTATGGAACACAGTTCACCCCGTTTGATGATGCGGGTACTTTTTCTTACAATGTCCGGCAGGCTTTTTTATTAGATAAGGATGAAGTGATTTATGGATTGGGGCAACAACAGACTGGAAAAGTGAATCAGCGCAATCAAAAACTTTTTCTTCGTAACAAGAATATGAGTATCTGTATTCCTTTTATTCATTCAGTGAAAGGTTACGGACTTTATTGGGACAATTATTCCCCAACTATGTTTACGGATAATCCGCAAGAAATGTCATTCGATTCTGAAGTGGGCGATTGTGCCGACTATTATTTCATTTATGGTAGCAATGCGGACGGCGTGATAGCCGGAGTCCGTGATTTGACCGGGCAGGCTCCTCTTTATCCGCTGTGGACACTTGGATTCTGGCAGTGCCGCGAGCGTTATAAGAGTCCGGATGAACTGTGCGAAGTGGTTGATGAATACCGTGATCGGAAAGTTCCTTTGGATGGAATCATTCAGGATTGGCAGTATTGGGGATGTGATTCTAACTGGAACTCCATGAAGTTCCAGAATCCTCGCTATATTAATAAGATGGGCGACAAAGAATACATGAAATATCTTCCGAATGGTGAGAATCCGGATGCACGTTATGGTACTCCAAGGATAAAAAGCCCTCAAGAAATGATTGACTATATACACAAGCGGAATGCGCATATCATGATTTCTGTATGGGCCTCTTTTGGTCCGTGGACAGAGATGTATCATAAGATGGACAGTCTGAATGCTTTGCTTCATTTTGAGACTTGGCCGCCTAAAGCCGGAGTGAAACCTTACGATCCGTTCAATCCTGTAGCAAGAAGTATTTATTGGAATGAAATGAAAAAGAATATCTTTGATCTAGGTATGGACGGCTGGTGGTTGGATTCTACCGAACCCGATCATCTGGAGATTCAAGATAAAGATTTTGATACAAAAACTTATTTAGGTTCTTTCCGAAGAGTTCACAATGCTTTTCCTTTGATGTCCAATAAAGGTGTTTATGAGCACCAGCGTGCTACCACTTCCGACAAGCGGGTATTCTTACTTACCCGTTCTTCATTCTTGGGACAGCAGCGTTATGCTTCACATTCATGGAGTGGAGATGTCGTTTCTACTTGGGAAGTGATGCGCAAGCAACTGGCAGCTGGCCTGAATTATTCTTTGTGTGGTATTCCTTACTGGAACACTGACTTGGGAGGATTTTTTGCTTGGAAATATAATAATGATGTTAATAATATTGCTTATCATGAGTTACACGTCCGTTGGTATCAGTGGGGAGCTTTCCAACCTATCATGCGTTCTCATAATTCCAGTCCTGTTGCTGTAGAGATCTATCAGTTCGGCGATAAAGGTGATTGGGCTTATGATGCATTGGAGAAATATACCCATTTGCGTTATCGCTTATTACCTTATTTATATAGTACTACTTGGGAAGTAACAAATAAGGCAGGCAGCATTATTCGTCCTTTGGTGATGGATTTTCCGAAAGACAAGAAAGTACTTGATATGGATACGGAGTATATGTTCGGACGTAGTTTTTTAGTACGTCCGGTAACTGATTCTCTCTATACATGGCAGGATAAAAAACAGAATGGTTATCAGAAAAATATGCGGAAAATAGAGAAAACGGATGTATATTTGCCTGAGGGAAGTAACTGGTTTGATTTCTGGACTGGGGCAAAGTTGGCTGGTGGCCAAACCATACAGCGTGAAGTACCTATTGATATCATGCCTGTTTATATCCGTGCCGGTTCTATAATTCCTTGGGGGCCTGCGGTGCAGTATGCCACAGAAAAAAGTTGGGATGACCTGGAGATTCGTGTTTATCCGGGTGCTAATGCAACTTTTATTCTTTATGAGGATGAGAACGATAATTACAATTATGAAAAGGGAGTTTATTCTACTATCACTTTCCGTTGGGATGATAGTAACCGTACTTTGCACATCAGCGACCGTGAAGGAAGATATCCCGGAATGTTGGAAAAGAGGAAGTTCAAAGTAGTTCTCGTAAATCATAGATCAGGAGAAGGCGATAAACCATTGAAGGGAGGAAAGATGGTGAATTATACCGGTACGGCAATTGAGGTGAAACTTTAGAATGTTCATATTGAATATCCAGCAGAATAAATAAAGAAACGATAAAATACATTATGAATTTACTTAAAACCATTTTATCCACTTCCGTTTTTGCTATAGCTTCTGTAGCTTTGCATGCTCAGCTACCCGCAAAAGTAGAAAGTTTTCCAGTCAGGGATGTGCGGCTCACCGCCAGCCCTTTCAAACACGCAGAGGATATGGATATCCGTTATCTGCTGGGAATAGACCCCGACCGTCTGTTAGCTCCTTATTTGAAGGAAGCTGGTCTTTCCCCTAAAGCCGAAAATTATACCAATTGGGAAAATACAGGGCTGGACGGTCATATTGGCGGACATTATTTATCGGCCCTTTCCTATATGTATGCCGCTACGGGAAATAAGGAGATCAAGGCGCGTCTGGATTATATGATAAGTGAACTGAAACGCTGCCAGGATGCCGCCGGTGACGGTTATCTGTGTGGAGTTCCAAACGGGCGCAAAATGTGGAAAGAAATAGAGGAAGGAAACATTCGCGCGTCCGGTTTCGGATTGAACGACCGCTGGGTTCCTCTTTACAATATTCATAAAATATATGCCGGCCTTCGTGATGCAACTCTTCAGACCGATAGCCGGGAGGCAAAGGAAATGTTGGTGAAACTCACGGACTGGATGATTCGTCTGGTATCCAAGTTGAGCGATGAACAGATACAGGATATGCTGCGCAGCGAACATGGAGGGCTGAACGAAACATTTGCCGATATGGCCGCTATCACCGGCGACAAACGCTACTTGAAACTGGCTCACCAATTTTCTCATCACACCGTGTTGCAGCCTTTGTTGAGACAGGAGGATAAACTGACTGGTATGCACGCCAATACCCAAATACCGAAAGTGATAGGTTTCAAACGTATTGCCGATTTGGAAGGCAACCGGGACTGGAGCGAGGCCGCCCGCTATTTCTGGGAAACAGTGGTAAACCATCGAAGCATCACCATCGGAGGTAACAGTGTGCGTGAGCATTTTCATCCGGCTGATGATTTCAGCAGTATGCTCACCAGCGAGCAGGGGCCTGAGACTTGTAACACCTACAATATGCTCCGCCTTACAAAAATGCTGTATGAAACGAGTGCGGACGTTCATTTTATGGATTATTACGAACGGGCGCTTTATAACCATATCCTTTCCACGCAAGATCCTGTGCAAGGCGGATTTGTTTATTTTACCCCGATGCGTGCCGGTCATTACAGGGTCTATTCGCAGCCTCAGACCAGTTTCTGGTGTTGTGTGGGATCGGGGATGGAAAATCATGCCCGTTATGGTGAAATGATTTATGGACACAAGGATAATAATCTGTATGTCAATCTTTTCATTCCGTCTACCTTGCGCTGGGGAGATACCCAAATTGAGCAACAGACGGCTTTTCCCGATGAGGAGGGGAGTACTCTTGTTATTTCTCCGGAAAAGGGAAAGAAAGAATTTACCCTTCTTTTCCGTATTCCCGAATGGACGAAGCCGGAAGCATTACGCTTGTCTGTTAATGGTAAACGGCAGAACGTAACGGTCAAAGAGGGATATGTTAGCCTGAACCGTACTTGGTCAAAAGGTGACAAAGTAAGGCTGGAACTGCCGATGCATTTGCGTGCCATTGCACTGCCGGATGGTTCTGCCAACTATTCCATCTTATATGGACCGATTGTGCTGGCCGCCCGGTTGGGCAAGCAAAATCAGGATGGTATGTTTGCCGATGACAGTCGTGGCGGACACATTGCTGCCGGACCGCGCCTGCCTTTACAAACGATGCCTGTCATTGTGGGGGATAAGAACAATCTTCTTTCTCATCTGAAAAAAGTGGAAGGTAAGCCGTTGACATTTACATTGTCCGGAGTTTATCCCGAACGCTATGAGGGTATGACTGTGGAACCGTTTTTCCGTTTATATGAGTGCCGGTATATGGTCTATTGGCCTGTGCTGTCCGTACAGGAGTTGCAGGCAAGGCAGGAACAGTTGGCAAAAGAGGAAAAGGAGCGTGCCGCATTGGATGGTATGACCGCCGATAAAGTGATTTGTGGGGAACAACAACCGGAAAGCGACCATTTCATCCGGATGGAGAATTCCCGTACGGGGGATGATGAAGGGATTCACTGGCGTGAGGCGGCCGGTTGGTTCAGTTATCGTATGAAGACGAACGGAAAGCAGGTCAATAAAGTGCGTATCCGGTTCCGTTCCGAGATTCGTAAGGATGCAAAAGTATGGATAAACGGGCAGGAAGTAGGACGATTGGCTGGTAAACCGGCTTCGGATGTATCGGTTGGGATATTTGATGTACCTGCATCTATGCAATCCAATGAGCAACTGGAGATAAAGATCGGTAAAGGAAATGAGAAAGTGACTCCGCATATTTATGAGGTGCGGCTGGTGACTGAAT
>OJRA01000003.1_pt1 | contig 164923 bp, 147 predicted proteins | sample 1599101 | NCBI WGS metagenome assembly OJRA01 (sample SAMN03922526, study PRJEB24848) | human gut metagenome | isolation source: stool sample | host: Homo sapiens | place: Germany | collected 2010-05 | reverse complement strand
TATGCCGATTCTATGTTTAATTTTAATTTATCGGTAAAAATTTACCGAAGTATTGGTCTTAATCATACTTCAAAATTTTATTTTAATGATATTACTCTTGTTTTATACATTCTACCGGATTTACCCGACTCAATATCCAACCCTGCAGGCAGACAATGACCGCCGAGATGCCCCACACCACCAGCAACGGCCATACAAAGATACCAGCCGAAAGCGGGGCACGGTACGCAAACTGCTCCAGCCAATGCAGCATGAACCACCAGCCGACAGGCATAGCCACGACATACGCCACTACAGCATAGATACAGAACGGTTTGTTAAGCAGCCAGATAATCTGTCTCCGTGTTGCTCCATGCACCTTGCGGATACTAATTTCGCGTATCCGCTGACGGGTGGCATACCAGGCGATACCAAACAATCCGAAATCTGTCAGCAACAACCCAATCACGGCATAGAAAGTCAGAATATGTGACAAAGAAAGCACTTTCCCGTTACGTGCCATAAAATCCCGGTGCATATCTGCATAACCGAAAGGTTGGTTGGGATTCATTTCATTCCATACGGCTTCTATCTGCTGCAAGGTCTCTTCACGGCTTTCCGGACGAAGACGCAGTTGCAAATAGAATCCTTTCTGCAAGTCACTTGCCGACAACAACGTGATGACAAGAGGTGTTACAGCTTCTTCCAGCGAATTGACGGAAAAGTCACGCACCACACCTGCAATTACAGCCAGACTGTCTTTCGTTTCCGTATCGAACTCGCGCAAGGCATGCCCCACGACCTCCGTACCCGCAGGCACTAACAAGCGGACAAAACTCTCGTTCACCAGTACCGGAGATGCCTGACGCTCCAACAGACGGGAAGGAAATTCTCCACTCAACTGTTCAATGCGCAAAGTGCGCAACAAGGTGGAGTCGCCTTCCAATGTCAGCAGATTGGTACGTACTTCCTTCCCACCGGGACGCAGCACGTTCAACTGACGTATCCAGGCATTAAGCACCGAAGCCTTGGAAAGTGTCATGGATTCAATTCCTTTCACCCGTTTCTCCAGTTCCGCCTTAAAGGGAGCCAACGGAGCACCAAAGGCATCCCCTATCTCAATGCAGCCTTCGTAACGCGAAGCCCGCTGGCGAGTCAATTCCATCTGGTTGCGTGCTGTCAACGTAGCCAGTAACAATCCGATGGAAATCACGAACTGCACTGTTACCAATACCGCTACAAAGCGTTGTTTGCGCCGGCCACTGTAAAGGGTACGGTACTCCGTGAACGACAAGCGTGACAGACGACAGCTGATGTACCATGCCGGTATTACCGACATCAACAGAATGAATAACAGCAACCACGGCAACATCTGACTACTGAAGAAGAATGTCATGGTTAACCGCGAACCCAACAAGTCATTAAACAGTGACAGACAGTCGTTGACCAACAGAATGGACAAGCCGAATGCCAACACCACCGTCAGGAAAGCATCCCCGAAAAGTTGCAGACGGATATTGCGCAAGGTAGCCCCCATCAATTTCTCCACATGAATCATACGCAGCTGTTGCAGCAAGCGGCTCAAACTCATGTTAGTATAGTTGCAGCAAGCAATGATCAGTATCAGCACGGCTGCCAGCAGACTGATATAGAGAGTCTGCACGGGTGTCTGACTGACGAAATCGAGCGTCTGCTGAGAGGAATCATCAGGAGTAGTGAAACAAATGGCGTCCAGCGGATCCAGGTAATATTTCGTCTGACCAGGCATCAGTGTAGGTACCTTGTCCTCATTCAGTTTATCGGCCAGGTGACCCGCATCCGTACCCGGAGTCAGCTTCAGCAGTGTAAGTCCACCCCAGAAGAAATCAGGGTCGTGTGCTATCAGCATGTCAAACTGCAAAAGCGATTGTTCACGCTTCTTAAGCACTGCCGCCACTTCATACGTACGGACCTCTCCAAAGCGGAAATGTGCCTCCACCTGCTTTCCTACCGCTTGTTTCCCCCCGAAAAGGCGACGGGCACAAGCCTCACTCAACGTCACCTTCCCCGGCTGACAGAGTACCTGACTCAAACTACCTTCTTCCGTACAGTAATCAAAAAAGCTCGTCAGGGTCGTATCGGCCGATAACATCTTAAAATCACCTTCCACCTTCTGCTCGTTCACCTTGCAGTAAAGCAAATCCAGTTTCCCTAACCGAAGAAAGTCCTCTACCTCGGCATAGCTTTGCTTCAGCTGCGGAGGAATCTCTGCACCGGCAAAAGCCACTCGTTTCCCCTCCGTCATCGGGTCATCCTGCCGCAGAAAAAACATGCGGTCACGGTCCGGATTACGTCCTTCCAGCCCATGCTCGTGCACGAAGTATGTCATCAGCAAATTGGTGCAAGCCAATCCCAATGCCAGACTGGCTACTGAAACAAGGAAAAACACCTTGTTCCGCCACCAGCTTCGCAAAATCATTTTCAGTGTAACACTCAGTATCATTCATTGTCAATTTTAATACGTTATTATTCTGTCAGACGAATGCCTTCGATATAGTATCCCCCTTCCACGTGCTCGCCTTCCGAAAAGTCAAACCAGCGGGTATCTTTCGGCAGCGGAGCAAAATAGAGCGTGAAATCCATTTCTCCGCTATCAGGCATAAACACCTGCTCGCCTATCGCGAAACCTTCACTGCGCAGAAGCGGATAGTTCACCCCCTTGTCCGACATCAAAAAAGTCGCTTTGTCCAGCCGAATCCAGTAATTTGGAATATACCGTGCATGCACGCGAAGCACCGTAGCCGAGTCAGTCAGTTCCACCTGACGGATGGTCAGCACCTCCATTTTTTCTGTTTTCTTCCGCGGATGATGCACCAGTTTGTAACCGTCTTTCCATTCGATACGCATCGGCTGCTTGGGAGCCATTGAGCCTTTAATTTTCAGTTTCAGCCAACCTTTTGCATATCCACTCCAGCTGTCAACCACCTTTCCTTCCGGAGAAATCAATACAAAATGGGGAATTCCTCTGACACCATAACGGGCATACAGTCCGTTGTTCTCTTCCAAATCGTTCCAATTATTCCAAGTTATGGCATGCGATTTAGAAGCCTCTTCCCATCCCTTCCGGTTCTCAATGCTCAGGCTGATCACCTCCAGGCTGTCCTTGTACATTTCACTGATTTCCTTCAGTTCCGGTTGCGACATGATGCAAGGACCGCATCCCCGACTCCAGAAGTCCAGCAAGATGTATTTTCCGCGAAACTCAGCCAAGCGATGAACCTTTCCTTCCAAGTCGTACATATTCGCATCGGCAGCTTCCTCGCCCGCCTTGACCACGGTTGGCGGATTCAAAGCCAGGTACACACTCTTCCCTTCAAAAGTCTCTTTCTGTGCAGCATCCAAACGGTTGTACAACTGCTGCACGTCTTCCTTATACGGACAGTCTTTACTGAACTTCACCGACATCCCCATCCGATACAGTTCATCCATCCAGACTGCATTGACCGGCGACTGTTTCATAAGTGCGATATTGTGCTGCGTAATCTGATCGCTCAACTTATCCGTCAGTTGTTGCAGACTGTCTACCTTTGCACGAGCCTGTTCCTTGTTTCCTCCCTGTGCAGCCGACCTCATCAGTTCAAACTCTTGCATGGACAACCGCTGAAATTCCTCCCATTCCTTGCGGGAAGCTTGCATCAGCTGCTGCTGGAACTGTTGTTCCTTGACATCACTCTCTACTTTCCAAGAGTAAATATACGGATTTTCTCCCTGTACGAGCAAACGGCTTCCGGGATTCACCCACAAGCTGAGCGACATGGGTGGAAAACTCGTCTTGTCATGTGCCATCAAATCATAGCGTTCCAGCCCGTTTCCGGCGGTAGTCAGTTCAAAACGGAATGTGCCGTTCCGCAACGTGTCGGTAGCCGCCATACTCCCTACATTCCCCTCTCGCTTCATCAAACTGAACACGGTTCCGTCGGGAATGTGCTTCAACTGTCCTTCCACTACAAATTTCTCTTGTGCCTGCGCTCCCAATGCACCTAAGAGCAGACAGGCTAATACTTGTTTTCTCATGGTTATTTATTCATTTTAGGTTATTATACTATATTACTCCCGCTTGATTTCTTCTGCCGGATTCACCCGGGATACCTGCCAAATACGGAAAGCTACCGTAAGGGCGACGAACAAGAAGACACTCAGGAAGAGGCAAAAATAGAAAGCCACCCCATGCTGGAAGAACACCGTATACAAGGTACTAAACTGCCTCAACAAAAATTCAACCAACGCAAATCCCAACACAGCCGTCACCGTCAGTAAAGTAACATAAAGTCGGGCAAACAGCCAGACTATCTGACGCATTCCGGCACCGTTAATCTTTCGGATAGCCATCTCCTTCCGCCGATATTCCGTGTCGATGGTCACGGCTGAATACACGCCCAACAACGAAATCACCAGCACCACTACCGAAAAGAACAATACAATTCCGCGGAGCTTGAACTCAAGCGCCTGTGACTCACGGATGTCGTCCATGAACGTGCTTACCTTCACTTCCACACTTTCCGGCAACGTCTTTTTCAGTATCTTCCGAACCTCCTGAGAGACGGTTTCCGCCTGTCCTTCCTTACATTTTATATAGCAATACCCACAATAATCATCGAACCCGCTCAGGAGGAATATGAATCCTTCACTATCATAATACACACTGGACACAAATGTCTGGCACACTCCTTTAACCGTGTAGGCATCTCCGTCAAAATTATAAAGCGGTTTCCCCATGATGTCCGTTCCGAGACGATGAGATAATGCCTCGTCTATCACCAAATCGGACGATTCACGCGGCGTATGTCCCGACCGCATCGGAATGTGCATGAAACGAAAGAAACCGGAAGTTATACGCATCACATTTACATCCACATAACTGCCTTTATTATCTTTCTCCGTATACATACCCGTACCGGAAACACCTCCCAAATAATTGATGTCGGCCGGAAGTACCTCTTCGACTCCCGACAAGTTTTTAAACTGATGTATCAGATCCTGCTTCTGCACGGCGTTCATAAAGGAAAAATCCATCGGAATGCTCAAAATCTGCTCTTTCTCCTCCAAGCTCAATGTCCCGAACAAGGTACGTCCCGTTTTATCCGATTGCAGATAAAGTGCCGCTGCCAGTGAGATAAAAACCCAACAGATGAACAACTGCACTCCCAACAACAGATTCCGCAGTCGTCTCTTTCCTCCCCGGTGCACACCGCCAGTCACCCCTGCATGCACCTGCATGCGACGTACCTTCCACACGACTATTCCACACACCCAAGCACATACTCCCAACAAACCAGCCAGATACTCAAGGCTCTGTACCATCAGCAGAGAAGCGTCAAACTGCAAATACAATCCGGCCATTTCCAGTCTCAACCAGGGAGCCATCACCTCGATGCAGACACCGGTCAACAGGCCGGCCAGCAAAACCAACAAGGCAGACTGTGTAAACAGTTGGACGAAAAGACTGTCTCCGGACGCTCCCGCCACTCGCCGGATACTGAATTCACGCATACGAGTAAGAAAAGACCCCACGAGCAGATGAAAGAAATTGAGCAAGGCCACCAGCAAAATCAATACCCCGGCTACCATCGTAGTCCATACCATCGTACGAAGCAGTCCCCCATTCCAGCCCCTATCTCCCATCGGATGAGCTTCCACCGCAAAGCTTGTATCATGCATCCGATGCGTCTGTTTGCTGCGATAAAACCACTCATTGAGTTGCTCCGGAGTAAAACCCTCACGCAGCAACGCATACGTAAAGGAACTGATAATGGCATAACGGGCATCATTCTGGATGATTCCTTCCGAATCGTTGAGGGAAAACATATCCAGATGCTTCATAAAAGCAATACTGTTGTTCTCTGGAATATCCTCAATCACTGCCTGAATGGTATAAACCGTTCCACCGGTACGTGGAGTAGAATCCGGCGAAGTGTACAACCGGCGCATCAGTACCAGCTGTTTTCCTACCGCCTGGCGAATATCCCCATATACCCGGCGTGCCATGCTCTCACTCACGACCAATGAATTTGGCATCATCTTGCTCACTTCAGCCGAACCGCACAAAATCTTAGGAGTCAATACTTGAAAAAAGGAAGAATCCGTCTCTGCTACGAAAAAGGTATAAGGTAACTGCTTCCCGTCGGGCATCTCCACGTTGAAAGGCCGTTCTATCGGTGAATAATCCACCACACATAATGCCTCAATCCCATCCGGCTTTTGAAGACGCAGTTCCTCGGCCAACGTCGCAGGAGTATAATTCAACACCTTCCCTTCTTTCATGTCACGAATATTGAGTTCGGCAATCCGTTCATAGTTTGCAAAACAATGATTCATACTGAAAGCATAACGGACTAAATACAAACAAATGCTGAAACACAGCAAGGCCACTCCCACTCCAGCCAACGCAATCAGGTGCTGTGTCTTGTATTTCCACAAATTGCGGAAGGCTACTTTCAAATAATGCGTAATCATCATAGATTCATTCTTGCTTTTCTTTATTCATTTTTCATTACTTCACTCGGGTTGATGCGGGAAGCCTTGTTTACCTGCCAAAGCAACGTAGCCACGGAAATCACTGCCACTATCAGGAAGGCTGCCAAGAACAGACCGACCGTCACCGGAGCCTTCACCACCAAATCGGCGGTATAATAGTGGATGGCCAGCCAAGCCAGCGGCACTGCCACCACGGCTGCCAGCAACAGCATCCCCACGTAACGGCGGAGCAACAGCACATACAAGTCTTTCAGCATGGCACCGTTCACCTTGCGGATGGCAATCTCCCGGTAACGCTGGCGGATATCGAACAGGGAAATGCCGAACAGCCCCAGACAAGATACGACAATGGCGATAAAGGCAAACGAAGTGTAAAGCATTGCCATCCGACGGTCTGCCGCATACATCTGTTTCACCTGATCGGAAAACAACGTATATTCAAATTCCTCTGTGCCATATATTTCACGTTCCACTTTTTTCAAGTAATCCATCACCGCAGCCAGACGTCCCGGACGGTATGACAACGTATACAGGTCACCGGAAGAGCCACGTCGCACCACAAATACCATCGGATGCACACCCGCACTGATATGTCCGTCATAATAATCGTCGATGACCGCCACAATAGGATGCGCTTCCGGGTTTTGCGCCCTCATCTTGTCATCTTCATACATCAATGTAGCTCCTTGACAGGAATCATACCCCAACTCCTTCAGTGCCGCACGGTTCACCACATAATACTCTCTGTCCCAATCTTCTTCCTCTTCCATTGAGGGAAGCGTTCCCTCTACAAAACGCAACTCATAAAGGCGGAAGAAAGAAGGATTGGCATACCACATATACAAAAAAGCCGTACGCCCGTTGTTTCCTATAAACTTCATTCCAAAATCACTGGAGGTCAGCGCAGATTGATCTGCTACCCAATACTCTATATCAGGGCAAGCTTTCATCTTGGCACCCAGTTGTTTCACTCGCTGCACACGTGCCTGTATGTCTTCCGGATTCTGATAGGAAGAAAAATCTTTCGATTCGTGCGCCAGATGCGCCACTAAAATATTCTCCGTACGATACCCCGGTTCGGTATTCAACAAAGTATCAAGCTGACGGTTAAAATAAAATGCCAGTACCACCAATATCAAGGTAAGTACATATTGTAACAGCAACAGTCCCATCCTCGCCCGTACCGACTGCCCGGCCGTACTCACCAGACGGATGCCAACGGAAGGCAAGATACGCGTGAAACGGAAATACGGATAAAGCGAGGCTACCAACGGCAGGAATATAAGTAATGCCAAGGACAAATACCCATCGAAAGCAGTATAAGAGAAATCAAACCCGAAAAAGCGGGACACAGGTACCCGGGTCAGTTCAATGCATACCCACGCAAGCAACACTGCCAAAGCGGAAAGCAGAAAGTTCTCGGCAAAAATCTGTGCAAAGACAGCTCCTCTTCCTGCTCCAAACACCCGGCGTATACCGTATTCATGCGTGCGTTTAAGCATAAATATCATGTAAAGGTTGATGAAGTTCAGCAATCCGGTAACCAGCAGCAACGCACAGATACCCATGAATATCTGCAACTGTCCCCAATTTCCCCATACATAAATAGATGCTTTATCCCTTATTTCCAACTTGGAAAAGTAACATTCTTTCAAAGGTACAAAACGAAAGGTGTACACCCGTGTATCCGACGGATAATGCGGATTCAGACGGCGTGGATGTTTCCCTACTTGATTAAGTTTATTCATATCTGCTCCAGGCACAAAACGATATAAATCCAGTGGCATCTTCTCCCAACTATTGGAAGAGCTATTAGCCAGAAGCATATCGAAATTCAGCCAGGTTTTGTTGACAGGAAGTCCTACCACTCCTTTCACCACATATTCTTGTCCGTTGGAATAAGTGATTGTCTTTCCGACAGGGTTATCCGAACCAAAAACCTCCCGTGCATACGATTGGGTCAGTACTACTGAAGAAGGATCGGTCAGGTTTTTTTCTCCCTGTATCAGCGGATAAGAGAACAATTGAAAAAACGTGCTGTCCGTAGCAAGGGCATTGCAACGGTAACGGTGTCCCTCACTGACCAGAAAATCATTCTCCAACGGAACAAAACTACATTTCGTTTCTATCAGTTCTGGAGCAATCAGCACACTGTCATTCCGATAAGCTGCATAAGAGCCCCAATATGCACCTCCAGACACACTCACTTGCACGGCATACACTTTTTCCCGGTCCACACAATGGGTATCGACCGTCAATTCCCGATGGATGTATCGGAGCAAAATGATGCAGCAAGCCAGACTGAATGCCAGTCCCAACAGATTAATCAGTGTGTACGTCCGTGCACGGAGCAGGAAACGTAATGCATAGCGTAGTGTGTTCATATAAATTTGTCTTTTTTATTATTCACTTTTCATTACTTCACTCGGGTTGATGCGGGAGGCCCTGTTCATCTGCCAGTACAGCGTGAGGACTGACAATACCATTACCACCAGGAAGGGTATCAGGAACAAGCCGACAGTGACTGGAGCTTTTTCCACAAAAGTGGCAGTGTAATGCTGAATCATCAGCCAAGCCACAGGAGCCGCTACCACAAAAGCAAGCAACTGAACCAAAAGATACCTGCGTACCAACAAAAGGTACAAATCGCGGCGTGTAGCTCCATTTACTTTCCGAATGGCAATTTCCCGATAACGGCGACGAATCTCAAATAAGGAAATGCCCAACAAGCCCAAGCAGGAAACCCAAATAGCCATATACGAGAACAAGGTATAAATATCGGACGTCCGTTCGTCGTCCTTATACATTTCTGCCACTTTATCATCCATCCACTGATAAGTAAAATCATCCGTGTGATACACTTCCTGCTCTATCTTTTTCAAGTATGGCACAAGCTCTTTCTCTCTGCCGGGTACCGCTTTTATCAATGCAGCCCCCAATGAATTGGAGGAAATGACCAGCAGCATCGGAGGAACACCATCGGTAAGTCGTTGCGGGAAGAAATCTTTTACCACCGCATTTACCTGCATCATGGACGTGCCGTATTCCACCACCTTTCCTTGCACCATGGCAATCCATAATGGCGAAACACTCCGCACAGCCGCTTTTTCCAAGGTATCATACCCCAAAGTCTTCATGGCAGTCTCATTCAAAGCAATCTGATAATGCTCATACGAATCAATTTCACCTATCTGTCCTTCCTTCACTTTCAATCCTAACATCTTCATGAAATCCGTTGAAGTAAACATAACGTACAAAGGAAACTTCTCTCCTTTGTCATTGATTATATCTGTAAAATAACCACGCAGGAAGTCCCGGGAAGAAGTCATCCAACTTTCTATGAAAGGACACTCATCCAGTTTCTGATTAATGGCCTCCCGGCATGCCCATTGCCTTTGCTGTTGCTCGGATGTAAGACTTTCGTAAGCACTATAGCTATTCTCCCGATACAAATCGGCAGACAAAATTCCCTGTGTAGTATAACCATGAGAAGTATGCATCAGAAAATCAAAGTGGTGCTGGAAGTAGAAGGCAAGTATCATCAGCAACATGGTAATGGCATACTGTATAAACAGAAAGACCTGACGATAGACCGACTTGCTCTTTCCGGCCTGATAGAAGCGCATGCAACTGACTGGATTCTTCAGTCCGTAGCGTACATAAAAAACGAAAGAGGCCAACAAAGGCAGCACAACCAGCAGACTCCCCGTCAGTACCCAGTCAAAAAAGGTGCCCGGCACAGATTCTCCAAACAGGTGGGTGATATAACGGGAAGAAAGTTCTATGATTCCCCAAGCCAACAAGATTGCCCCAGCCATCATCAGCAGATTCTCCAGGTACATCTCGACAAAGAGCCTGCCACGGGAAATGCCAAACACTTTCTTCAGACCGTACATCCTTGTACGCTTCAGCATGGTGACGGAATACAAATTGACGAAACTCAAAATGCCTATTAAAAACAAGAAGATGTCCACACCCAACAAAATATACACATAATTTCGGTTGCCAAACTGAAAGATACGATTGTATTTGTCGGCTATGGAAGATTCGAAATAAAAATCTTTCCAACCTATGTATCTATACCGGCACAACGCACGCACATCATAAGGATACTTCCGATACACATTTGTTTGCTTGTTTACTTCCTCCAGGTTCAGATGCGGATCCACTCTCATCAATTCGATATTCAGCTTGCCCCAGTTAGGCTTCAGTTGACGCGATACCAACAAATCAAAGTTCCATGTAGTCTTGCAGACCGGTTCTTTCAACACTCCTATCACCGTCAGCGTCCACTTACCGTACATCAGTTTTTTCCCGATGGGCGATTCCTTTCCAAAAAGCCTGCGGGCATACTTCTCGGTCAGAATCGCCACATCCGGACGAGACAGAGCCAGAATTCCTTCTACCACCTGATAGGAAAAGAAATGAAAGAATGTGGAATCTACTGCAAACAAATCCGACTGGAAAGCCCGGTCACCGGAAAAAATGGAGGCGTTCTCCTCCTCCACTACCCGGCACTGTTCGCGTATCCATTTCCGGTCAAATGCAAATACTCCGTCACTCTCCCGCACCGGATTCTCCCCTGGATATACCGTCCCCTCAATGTCCCGAAGCGGCACCACAATGGTTGACAGATCCTGTCCATGCGCATCGACCGTCAGTTCCCGATGGATGTATCGGAGCAAAATGATGCAGCAAGCCAGACTGAATGCCAGCCCCAACAGATTAATCAGTGTGTACGTCCGTGCACGGAGCAGGAAACGTAATGCATAGCGTAGTGTGTTCATATTGTTTTCTTTTCTTATTTCTATATCATTCTTTTATATCATTCACTCTTTATCACCTCTGCCGGATTCTCATTTGCCGTTTTCCAAATGCGATGCCCGATACAAGCCGCCACACAAAGAGCAACGCCGATAAAAATCAGCAGAAATGGAAGGAATCCGATTTCCACCTGACGGTTATAATGCTCTATCCAACGTCTCATCACCCACCAGGCAGCTGGGAAGGTAATCAGCGAAGAAACGACCAGCAGCAAAGCATATTCTCTGAAAAACAGCGTAAGGATATTTCTCACCGTGGCTCCGTTTACCTTACGGATAGCTATCTCCTTACGGCGCCGCTCGCATGCCAGTGTCACCAGCGAGTAGATACCGAATATCGAAATGAAGATACACACCAGCGATGAGAACCCAAGCAATGACGACAAGGCATCTTCCGACTTCAGATAATCGTTGTAACGTTCTTCTTCACTATAGAGAAAGAGCTTGCGGTCGGGCAGCTCGGCACGCTGCATCTCTTCAATGCGACGGCGACATTCGTCCCACGTTCCCGGACGGTATTTGAAGAGTACGAAGCAACGGGCGTGCATCCACTTCATCTGGTCAGTGTTGACGAATACAGTGTTAGGCAGCTCAGCGGTAGGCGATTTGTAGGCACAGTCTTTCACTACGCCGATAACGGTCATAGGCTCCTGTTCGCGGTTGACGAAGAACAGTTGCTTGCCTACAGCTTCTTCGGGATTCCAGCCCATACGACGGGCTGTGCTCTCCATGATGTTCACCTGACAGTATTCCGACTTGGCCGATACCCATTCACCAGACAGCAGCTGCATGTCGTAAAAGCGGAAGAACTCTTCACCCGCCAGCACTTCGTCGAAGGTCAGGGGTTGCTCCAGCCGGCCTTCCATGCCTGTATATCCATCTATCAGGAACGACGAATAAGCCCCTTCGCCCAGCAGCGGCCAATAGGCTGGGCGTATCACTTCCGTCACCATCGGCAAGGCCTTGATTTTCTCGGCCCATACGTTCATGTCCACATTCATCCAAATGCTGACGGCTGCCCGTCCGCGATAGTCCATGCCTGTATCCACATTCCGCAAATGGTGCAGTTGCAGCTGCATGGCCACTGTACAGAAGATGAAAGCCATACAGACTGTCAGCTGAAGAATGACACTTCCCTTCCGCCAAGCGATACCCGAAAGCGCATTGCCCGTATGCATATTTCCATGCAATGACCGCTTTTGAAACAGCCATACCCACAGCACTACGATAGCCATCATGACTACCGATACCGACAGAATGTAGAACAAGATTGAACGGTAGTTCGAAAAGTCGGCATCCTGAATCAGAGAATATCGGAGGAAAATCGGCATCAGCAACTCTACCAATACCATCCCCACAACCAAGGCCGCCAGGACTGTCAGCAGAAAATCAGTACAAAGCAAAGTAACCAACGAACGCAGTCCTGCCCCACAAACCTGCCGCAACACCATTTCTCTTTTGCGCGTACGGAAACGGTCAATGTAGATTGTCAGGTAATTGATAAAAGCACAAACGATAATAAGTCCACCTACAGCAGCAAACCAGGTGATATAACGGAACTGCACCGTCTGGTTGTTTTTAAGGATGAAACCTTCCGTGGCACGAAGACCCGTCAGCGGCTCCAAGTAGAAACGTGTCAGTCCCGTGTTCTCCTGATACCTGCTTTTGGTCAGTTCTTCGGGGAAGTGGGCATTCATCTTCTCCAGCAATCGGGAGACATCTGTACCTGGCTTCACTTTGACAAGTGTCCGGTAGGTGTAATCGTCCCAGCCTGTCCGTCCGCTTCCGTTGCCCAGGAAGGCGTACGGGAAATTGGTGTGCACTCCCCAGTCGCTCACTACAGCGCCAATGGTATATTCCTTGTTCCAGTTGGCATTGGTCACGGTCTGGCCAATCACATCCGTAGTGCCAAACAGCTGTTTTGCGGCCTTCTCCGTAATAGCAATACGGTTATCTGTGGTGCCGGCACGAAGAAAACTTTCATCCCCCTCCAAAGCACGGATGTCCAGCATACGCAAAGCGGTAGTATCGGGCAGAAGCATGGGCAACTCCAGCATCCGGTTGTCTTTCAGCACAAAAAAAGTTTCTGCCTCAAACAAACAGTAATCTTCAATTTCCGAATAATGTTCCTTCAGGTAACGTCCCAAGGCATAAGGCGTGAAGCTCGCGGAAGACCCGCCGAAACTATCGTCATTCACTCCAACCAGATACAAACGGTCTGCATCACGATGAAACGTATCGTACGTCATCTCATAATGTATCCAGAAGGCAGAAAGGGCAAAGCATGCCAAGCCCACGGCCAGTCCTAAAATACTGACCCCACTCTGCATGCGGTATTTCAGCAAGTTACGCCAAGCTATTTTCAGGTAATGTGCAATCATATCTTTTTCACTCATTCGTATCAACAATTATAAAATCAGGTATTTTTAATACCACATTATATCGCCTTCAATTTCCAATCAAAAATTGAATCGGTTTCGGAAACCTTCTCCTTATTCTCCACCTTCATGAGAAATTCCAACGCATGGTTATGCCCTTGGGCAGAAGCCTGTTGGAACAAATGTTTTGCCTTGGCATAATCCTTCTCAACACCTTTTCCGAAATAGTACATCAATCCCAGATTGAACTGCGCTGCGGGAGAATTCAGTTCAGCCGCTCTTGAAAGAAGTTCAGCTCCTTTCGATAAATCTTTGGGGTATCCATGTCCTTCTATATGAAACACAGCCAGATTAAACAAGGCGGAGACATTGTCTCTTGAAGCGGATTTTTCAAACCAGTATATGGCATCACCCGCGCTGGTTGAAGTTCCGTAACCGAATGTATACATATATCCTAAATTATTCATAGCATCAGTATTATTATGTGCCGCAGCCTTTTTATATAGCTTGAATGCTTCCGAATAGCTCTTGGTGACTCCCCAGCCATGCCTGTAAAGACTGCCCAATCCCACTTGTGCTTGGGAGTGTCCTTGCAAAGCAGCCAGACTGAGATATTTTTTAGCTTTAGAATAGTCGATGTCTGTTCCTATGCCATAAGCATACATATAGCCCAGATTGTTCTGAGAATTCGCATTGCCGTTATCTGCCGATTCCAAGAATAACTTCATGGCCTTTTTGTAATTCCTTACCCCGGTCTTACCCTGATAATATATATCACCTAAAATAAACTGACAACGTTTTGCTGTGTCTATTTTTGCCAGTTTTGAGTACAGAGTCTCGGCATCCTCGTATCTTTTCTGTCTGTACAAACTATCTGCCTGCATATAAAGCGTCTGAACATCGCCCAAAAACCAGGTATATATAGTATTACGGTTTTTAAGCCCCAGTACAATCATTGCTAATAAAAGACAGATACCCAAAGCAATAGTTATGTGTTTTATTTTCCCTTTCATAAATCAATAATTATATTCGACTATAGGATACTCCGGAGAGTCACTGTTTCCAATATTCACTATTAATTTCCCAACTTTCTGTAATTCTTCACCTTAAGCATACCCAGTACTTTCTTTACAGTACTCCAGTACTTCCCTGAAAGTACTACAGTACTTCTTAGGCAGTACTCCGGTACTTTCGGGGAAGTACTGGAATCAGGTGAAAGCATCCGGTTCATTCACTTAAACACCAGCTCTTCAGCGTCGCCAAAGTTATCATATCCTGTGGTAATCACCCAATCGCCGGGCTGCAAACCTTCGGTTATTTCGTATTGCAGGGGGTTCTGACGCCCGATGACCACCGGAACCCTTCTCGCCCGGGTCTTGTCGGCATTGAGTTTGTAAATCCATTGCCCGCCGGTCTGCGAATAGAAATTACCGCGCGGAATTACCAAGGCTTGTTCCGGCTGCCCTAACTCAATCTGTACCCGGAAGCTTTTTCCCAGACGGACATTTTCAGGCATTTCTCCCGTAAAGACTAAGTCCACATCAAAGGTGCGGTCTTTCACCTCCGGCACCACCTTGCTGACTTTCAAAGCATAGCGTTTTCCCTGATAAGTCACGGATGCCGGCAGACCTACCGTCACCCGGTCTACGTAGTATTCGCTCAGGGAAGCATGCACCTTGAACTGCGACATCACTTTCACTTCCGCCAGATTCTCTCCGGCTGCCACCTGCTGGCCTAATGTGACCTTCACAAAACTGAGCTGCCCATCGGTCGGTGCACGTACCACCAGCTCTTCCATCCGCAGCAAAGAACGCTCCAGCTTCTTCTGTTCCCGTTCCCGGTCGTTACGCAACAGTTCTCTGCGAATGACCGTCATGGCCGAATCGCTCTGCAGACTCTGCATCTTCAGCTGGGTAGAGGCCGTTTTATAGCGGTACTCATCTTCCGATACTTCCAGCTGCGCCTTGCTACGGATGCCCATGCGGTATTCTTCCTGCTCCAGTGCAAAGCTTTTCCGTATCTTGTTCAACTCGTAAGCAGCCTCCAATGTCTGTTGTTTCAGAGTCAGACTTTTCTGTTCCATCTCAAGGGCCTTCTCCTGATAAGAGATGCGTTGCTTCTCCCATTCATCCCGCTGGTCGTCTATCTCGCGCAACAGGTCCGGATTGGTCAGCAGCAAGATGGTATCTCCCTGCTGTAAAAGGCTTCCCTCCTCGGCTACGATGCGGGCTACATTACCCGACTCGCGGGCATTGACCATCAAGGTCAGAATGGGATGCACCACTCCTTCCACGTCCACGTATTCACGGAAAGGGGTCTGCTTCACCTCGGCCAGTTGCACAGAATCCGCATCAATGCGTAAACGCTGGGGGCCGGAAGCCAGTATAATCACATAAATCAGTCCGGCCAGCAAGAGTACGCCGCCCGCCAGATAAAGACGATAGCGAACGTACCAGGGTTTCTTTTTCAATTGTATATCCATAATCGGTTTGTGTTATATTTCAGGTAAAGTTTCAGTCAGCGGACAGTTCCGGTAAAAATCATATTGCGTCAGGCTGCGAAGTCCGTAATACAGCATCCAGTAGGTTTTCAGGGCCTCAATATAATTGCGCCGGGAGGTATCTTTCTCCGTGGTGGCCGCATTCAAATCGAGCACCGACGATTTGCCCATCAGGTAAAGGCGGAGGGCCACTTCATACCGGCGGCGGGCTGTTTCGTCGGTACGGGAGGCTACTTCCACCTGCCGTGCCTGAAGATTAAACTGCCGTACCATCTGCCGCACGTTCAGTTCAAAATCATTCATACCCTGTTCCACCTGGGTATTGACCAGCTCGATGTTCGATTTGGCCACACGCACTTTTCCTTTGCCTCTCCCCCAGTCCAGTATCGGAATCACTACGGACAGGCTCACGTATTGCTGGTCGAGCGGGTCACGATAGGAATCCCGAAGACGGGCAGCGGTCTGCGAAAGTCCGAACTGGAGGTACAAATCTGCCTTTAGCCCCCGACTGGCACGAGCAGAGGCCAACTGGCTACGACTCTCCAACTGCATCCGCCGGTAGGTCTCGATTTCCGGACTGTGAAAATGGGCCTGTTCCAGTGCCTTGTCCAAAGGCACTTCAAAATCCGGCACACTGTCATGCGGAACCACCTCTATCTCTTCTTCCTCCCGGATGCCTAGGAAAGAACGGAAGGTAAGCATGGCATCTTCCACACTGATACGGGCTTTCATCAGGTTGGTTTCCTCGGTCAGTTTGTTCACTTCCAGCTGCAACATCTCGTTCTCCGTAATGCTGCCGATGCGATACCGTCCGCGGGCATAGCGATATAAGGTGTCGGCGGAAGCATAGTTGGCTCGGGCAATCTCCAAGTCGGACTGGGCAGATGCCAGTGCAAAAAACAACTCGCATGTTTTCGAAGCAATCAGCTCCAGCGTCTCACTATATGTTTTCTTAGCCTCCTGAAAACGGACGGGCTCAATGCGGCGGTTCCACTTCAAGGAGTTATAGCCAAAGAGCGACTGACGATAACCCACCGTGAAAGGCTGGGTGTTATAAGCCGTGCTTTTCTCGCCCAGTTCATCCATACGCTGGGCGGCGGTCTGCATGAACAAGTTACCTCCCGTGAACCAGACGTTCTGGCTGACGGAAAGCGTCAGGTCGGTAGCCAGCTGGTTCTGGCGGAGAAACAGTTCCGTACCATCGGGCTGGGTTACCTTATTAATCTGCCGGTTCAGATAAGGCGATGCAGACAAACTTACCTCAGGCAGGTAGTCTGCCCGAAACGAACGGTAACTCCAGTAAGCTGCCCGGTAGGTATGCCGGGCAGCTTCTGCCTCTGGAGAGCTGGCCTGCGCCAACTGAATAGCCTCTTGCAGTGTCAGCTTCTCTCCCCACACAACTTGCCCGCAGAAAAGCAGGCAACTCATAAGCCACAGTATCTTGTTTTCCATCTTCATACGCATAGTTATCTGCTTTTTTATATCCAAAAACTGTGCCATTCGGATAACACACTGATTATGTAGAAGATAGAAAAATCGAGCAAATTCACATCGTGTGCGCATCCGCACAAAAAGCGTGCGAAAATGCACATACAGCACATGCAAAAAAGCATTATCTTTGCAAAAGACACCTTGATATTGTATGGAAGAAAAAGGAAAAATACTCATCATTGACGATAACGAAGACGTGCTCTTCGCCTTGAACCTGCTGTTAGAGCCTTATATGGAGCAGATTCGAGTAACCACACAGCCTACACGGATTGAACATTTCATGACCACCTTCCATCCCGACGTGATTCTGCTCGACATGAATTTCCAGCGGGATGCCATCAGTGGGCAGGAAGGATTTGACTACCTGAAACAGATTCTCCGTATCGACCCGCAAGCGGTAGTGGTGTTCATGACGGCCTACGCAGATACGGGAAAAGCGGTGCAGGCCATTAAAGCCGGAGCTACTGATTTTATCTCCAAACCATGGGAGAAGGAAAAGCTGTTGGCTACATTGTCGGCAGCCGTCAAACTCAGCCGCTCACGCCAGGAAGTAGGACGGTTGCAGAATGAGGTACAGGCTCTGAAGGGAGATGAGCGCATTCCGGAACTGATTGGCAACTCCCCCGCCATGCAGAAGGTAAAAGAAACCATTTACAAGCTTTCCGATACGGATGCCAACTTGCTCATACTGGGAGAAAACGGTACCGGGAAGGACCTGGCCGCACGCATGCTGCGCTTCTTCTCTCCCCGTCGGGAGCAGGTCTTTATTCCCATCGACTTGGGAAGTATCCCGGAACAGTTGTTCGAAAGTGAGCTTTTCGGGTACGAGAAGGGTGCTTTCACGGATGCCCGAAAAGCCAAGCCGGGCAGAATGGAAACGGCTTCGGGGGGTACGCTGTTTCTGGATGAAATCGGTAACCTGTCCCTGCCCATGCAGGCCAAGTTGCTGACGGCCATCGAAAAGCAGTGCATCACCCGACTGGGGGCAGTAAATCCGATACACATCGATGTACGGCTGATTTGTGCCACCAATGCCAACCTGCATCAATTGGTGGCAGAAGGAAAATTCCGTCAGGATTTATTGTACCGCATCAATACCGTGGAACTTCACATCCCTCCTTTGCGGGAACGTGGAGAAGATATTCTGCTGTTAGCTACGCACTTCCTGAATCAGTATAACCGGAAATACCGCAAGGAAATCAAGGGACTGACACGCGAAGCGAAAAACAAGCTGTTGAAGTACGAATGGCCGGGTAATGTGCGTGAATTGCAGCACACCGTAGAGCGGGCTGTCATCCTGAGCGAAAACGGACTCCTGAAACCGGATGACTTCTTGTTTCCACAAGGGAATGCCGCCGCTCATCAGCCTGCACTGACGGAGGAACTCAACTTAGAGAAACTGGAAAAGAATGCCATCGAACGGGCCTTGAAAGTGAGCGCAGGAAACATGAGCAAGGCCGCCGAACTATTAGGAATTACACGTTTTGCACTTTATCGGAAACTGGAAAAATGGGGCTTATGAGAACGTATGGATACTACCTGATATTGCACATCTTAGGACTGACGGGTCTGATTGCCGCAGGTGTTTTAGCCATGCTGCATGGACTGTGGTTTTGTACCATCATCTGCGGACTGTTGCTCGTGGGCATCTGTTACAGCCTGTACCGCATACAAATCCGGCAGACTGAAACCATGTACAGGCTCGTGGAGTGCATGAAACAGAATGACCTGGGACAGCGGGTTTGCGCACCGTTTGCTGACCCGCAGATGCAGAAGTTAGCTGAGGACCTTTCACAGGCCCTGAAGAACCTGCGCGCCCGTATAGTAGATGAGGAGGTAAAGCACCAATACTATGAAATGCTGCTGAACAAGGTAGATACGGCCGTACTCGTCACCGACCGAAGCAACCGAATGGAATGGATGAACAAGGCAGCCCGCGAACTATTGGGCCACTGCCCCAATCTGCCCGAAGAAATCAGCACGGCCATTCAGGAAAACCAGCAGGTAGCGCACCTGCAAAAAGGGAACGCCACTTTCGACCTCTCCCTGTCCGTCACGCACATCCAGCTGCAAGGACGAACCTGCCGCCTGATAAGTTTGAAAAACATCCACGGTGCATTGGAGTACAAAGAAATGGAAGCCTGGCAGAAACTGATACGCGTCCTGACGCATGAAATAATGAATTCCATCACCCCGATTATCTCCCTGGCAGATACATTGAATGAGCGAAGCCAGGAACACCCTGACGATGCACGCACGCATACCTACATACAGCAAGGGCTACAAGTCATCTACCGCCGGGGAAAAGGCTTGCTGGAGTTCGTAGAGAATTACCGGAAACTGACCCGTATCTCGGCTCCGATGAAGACAGAAATCCCACTGGAACAGTTTCTGTCCGACCTGCAACGGCTTTATCCGGAACTGGAAGTGCAGTATAAATGCCCGTCTTCCCAGCTCACCTGGTATGCCGACCGCACACAGATGGAGCAGGTATTTATCAACCTGCTGAAGAATGCTCGTGAAGCATGTGCCCATCGCTCTCATCCGGACATCCGCATCCAGGTAGAAGCCCATGCCCAGGAACTCATTTTCGAAATCAGCGATAACGGAGAAGGTATGCTGCCGGAAGTGACGGAACGTATCTTCGTGCCTTTCTTCACCACTAAGAACAACGGTTCCGGTATCGGCCTTACCCTCTGTAAACAGATCATCAGCCTGCACGGGGGACAAATCAACGTACAAAGCACAGCGGGGAAAGGAAGCTGTTTCCGCCTCTCTTTCCCCGCCGTATAAGTATATGGTTCAATTCTTATTTCATAACCCATTGCAGACAGACCGGTTTATCTGTATGGATAGTCTTACCAGTATCCTGCAAAAGACCGGTTTCCGTATCACGCGCAAACACCTGAATCTCGTTGGTATCCCGACAAGCGACCAGCAGATATTTGCCGTTCGGTGTAATCGTGAAATTACGCGGATGAATGCCCGTCAACTGATAACCTACCTTAGTCAGTGTACCATCGGAAGGAGAAACCTTGAAAATAGCCACGCCATCTGCTTGCAGGCGGTTGGAAGCGTACAGGAATTTTCCATCGGGCGACAGATGAATATCTGCACTACCTTTCGCACCCACCGTATCTGCCTTGATGACTTGTTGCTGTGTCAGGGTCTTTCCATCGTACGTCCACACCACTACTTCGCCAGACAGTTCCGTCAACAGATACGCATGTTTTCCTTGCTTGTCAAAACACGTATGACGCGGACCTGAACCTGGAGCCAGCTCAATATCAAAAGCTGCCGCTTCATCCAATAAATCCGTTCCTTTCGTTCCTGGAGTTTGTTTTACCGGAAAAGCGTGAATACGGTCCAGTCCCAAATCGTTTGCCAAAAGCAACTTCCCGTCAGGAGTGAAATACACGCAGTGCAAGTGAGGCTGCTCCTGCCGTTCCTTATCGGCTCCTTTTCCCTGGAAGGAAATGACATGCCCCTCTCCTAACTTTCCATCCGCCAGACGAGGGAAAACCGTAATATTTGCTCCCATGTAATTGGCGGTCAACACGAACTTGCCATCCGGACTCACCGTAATATAACACGGTGAAGCTCCACCCGTAGACTGGCTGTTAAGCAACGTCAGCCCCGCAGTTAACGTATCCAATGCCAACGCATTAGCCGTAAACCCTTTTTCCGTCTCTCCCACGGAATACACATGCGTACCGTCTTCCGTCGGCACTAGAAACGACGGATTCTCAATCCCAGACAACGTACTGGCCAGCACAGCCTCTCCCGTCTCCTGATTGAAGCGATACGTCTTTATCCCTTCCTTATCGGCACTTGCATAACTGCCCACCAGCATCAACAAAGTATCCGGTTCTTGTGACACACTCATTTTCTGCTCACCTTTTCCAGCACAAGCCCCCAACAAAAGAGAGCCGGCACACAACGACATTAAAATGTGCTTTCTCATAGTTCTATATTATCTAAGTAAACAATGTTCCAAAAGTAAACTCATAAAAAAACGAAGAACCTTGACTCACTAAACCCAAGATTCTTCGCTTTTATGAAAAAGGAGAAGCCGTACCCGAGGCGTGACGAAACTCCGAATGACAGGTTTTGAGTGCTCCCCTCCTTTGTAATCCACCGGCATAAATGCTACCCGAAGGCGTGGCCCGCCATTGGAAGTAGAAGCTTGTCTCGGTATTTCTTTAGATTTGATGAGTTTCCCGATTCTGCAAGTACGGCTTCAATTTTTCTATGACAAATATACGACAAATATTTGAATATACAAAAATAATGCACAAAAAAAGGATGCCATTTTAGGGGCATCCTTTATACATTGTCTCCGTCTCCGGTGAGATTAAGCAGCTTTAGCTTTAGCAACCACAGCCTTGAATGCTTCAGGGTGGTTCATAGCTAAGTCAGCCAACACCTTACGGTTGATTTCAATACCTGCTTTGTGCAATGCACCCATCAACTTAGAGTAAGACATACCTTCCAGACGAGCAGCTGCGTTGATACGCTGGATCCACAATGCGCGGAAGTTACGTTTTTTGTTCTTACGGTCACGGTATGCATAAGTCAGACCTTTTTCCCAAGTATTCTTAGCAACGGTCCAAACGTTCTTTCTTGCACCAAAATAACCTCTGGTTAAACCTAAAATTTTCTTTCTTCTTGCTCTAGAAGCAACGTGATTTACTGATCTTGGCATAGTTTTAATTCTTTTTTGAATGATAGCGCCGATATATTCTCAATCGGACTTGAGGCTAATGCATTCGGTTAATAATTTAAAATGATACGTTTTTACGCTTTTGTTAAGATTACTTCATGCAAAGAAGTTCTTTTACCTGAGCTAAGTTAGCATTGTCAACTAAGCCCATGTGGCAAAGGTTTCTTTTCTGCTTTTTAGTCTTCTTAGTCAAAATGTGACTATGAAAAGCGTGCTTTCTTTTGATTTTACCTGTTCCGGTAAGAGCGAATCTTTTTTTAGCACCGGAGTTAGTCTTGATCTTTGGCATCTTGTTAAAATTTTAATTATTATTATTCACATGGTAACGCACTATACCGGCGCGTTACGCACTTTCTTTTCTTTATTCTTTGGTTTCAACCACCTTCGCAGGTTCTGGTTTTGCAGCCTTTTTCGGAGCTCCCGGTTTTTTCGGAGACAATGATATAGTCATTCTCTTTCCTTCGAGCAACGGCATCTGCTCTACCTTTGCATAGTCTTCCAAGTCGTTAGCGAAACGGAGCAAGAGCACTTCTCCCTGTTCCTTGAACAAAATGGAACGTCCTTTAAAGAACACGTATGCTTTTACCTTATCTCCATCCTGCAAGAAACCGATGGCATGTTTCAGTTTGAAGTTGTAATCGTGTTCGTCGGTCTGAGGTCCGAAACGGATTTCCTTCACGTTTACCTTCACCTGTTTAGCCTTCTGTTCCTTTGCGCGTTTTTTCAGCTGATAGAGGAATTTAGAATAATCTATAATTCGACAAACTGGAGGAACTGCGTTAGGTGAAATTTCGACCAAGTCGGCTTCATGTTCTTCCGCAAGTTTCAAAGCCTGCGCAATCGGATATACCGCCGATTCAATATCATCTCCCACAATACGTACTTCTTTGGCGCGAATCTGTTCGTTGATTCGGTGTTGCCCTTTTAACGTGTCATTTTTCATTAAAAATAGTGTCTTCCTGTTTGTTTTTTGAATTTATAAATTATTTATTTTAAAGTCCGTTTGCCGCAGATTTTTGATTCTGTCAGCAAACGGCTGCAAATTTACCATTTATTTATCATATTATGAACTTCTTCTGCAATATTTTTTGCAAATTCTTCGATTTTCATGGTTCCTTTGTCTCCTTCACCCTGCTTACGTACGGCAACTTCACCATTTTCGGCTTCTTTTTCGCCCACAATCAGCATGTAAGGGATACGTTTCATTTCGTTGTCGCGAATCTTACGGCCAATCTTTTCGTTACGGTCATCTACCAATGCACGTACGTCATACTTTTTCAATTCCATGCGTACCTCATCGGCATAGTCATTGAATTTTTCAGAGATAGGCAGGATAGCCACCTGATCCGGAGTCAGCCACAACGGGAACTTGCCGGCGGTGTGTTCAATCAGCACAGCCACGAAACGTTCCATTGAACCGAACGGAGCACGGTGAATCATCACCGGACGATGTTTCTGGTTATCTGAGCCCATGTATTCCAACTGGAAGCGTTCCGGCAAGTTGTAGTCCACCTGGATGGTACCCAGCTGCCAGCGACGACCGATGGCATCCTTCACCATGAAGTCCAGTTTCGGACCGTAGAATGCAGCTTCACCGTATTCCACTTTCGCCTTCAAGCCCTTTTCTTCGCAAGCTTCTACGATAGCCTGTTCTGCCTTTTCCCAGTTTTCATCGCTACCGATGTATTTTTCGCGGTTTTCCTTGTCACGCAGAGAAATCTGAGCTTCAAAGTTTTCCAGACCCATAGAAGTGAATACGATAGAGATGATGTCCATCACACGGAGGAATTCATCTTTCACCTGGTCAGGACGGCAGAAGATGTGCGCATCATCCTGTGTAAAGCTACGTACACGAGTCAATCCGTGCAGCTCACCACTCTGTTCGTAACGACATACCGTACCGAATTCTGCGATACGCAACGGCAGGTCACGATAAGAACGCGGAGAGTTCTTGTAAATCATACAGTGATGCGGACAGTTCATCGGTTTCAAGAAATATTCTTCGCCTTCTTCCGGAGTATGGATAGGCTGGAATGCGTCTTTACCATATTTTGCATAGTGACCTGAAGTCACATACAACAGTTTGTTACCGATAGGCGGACACATTACTTCCTGATAGTCATAACGAGCCTGGATACGACGGAGGAAGTCCTGCAGACGGATACGCAAGGCAGTACCTTTCGGCAACCACATCGGAAGTCCCTTACCGACTGTATCCGAGAACATGAACAAATCCATTTCCTTACCAATCTTACGGTGGTCACGTTTCTTGGCTTCTTCCAGCATTACCAGATATTCATCCAGCATCTTCTTTTTCGGGAAAGTGATACCATAAATACGTGTCATCTGCTTGCGGTCTTCCTGACCTCTCCAGTAAGCACCAGCTACTGACAGCAGCTTGATAGCCTTAATCGGAGCAGTAGACAACAAGTGCGGACCACGGCAAAGGTCGGCAAACGCACCCTGAGTATATGTACTGATGTGACCGTCTTCCAGTTCGGAAATCAGCTCACACTTGTAAGTCTCACCTCTGTCACCGAACATTTTCAAGGCATCTTCCTTTGAAATGCTCTGGCGAACCAGCTCTTCCTTCTTGGCAGCCAGTTCAGCCATTTTCTTTTCAATGGCAGGCAGGTCACCTTCCTTAATCACAGCCTCACCCGGATCTACATCATAATAGAACCCGTTTTCGATAGCCGGACCGATACCGAACTGAATGCCCGGATACAATTCCTGCAATGCCTCAGCCAGCAAGTGTGCACTTGTATGCCAGAAGGCATGCTTTCCTTGTTCGTCTTCCCATTTATAAAGAACGAAGTTTGCATCTTCGTTGATAGGACGATTCAAATCCACAGTTTCACCGTTCACCCCACAAGCCAATACATCCTGTGCCAGACGGGAACTGATGCTTTCTGCAATCTGCAGACCAGTAACTCCTTCGTTATACTCGCGAACGGAGCCGTCAGGAAAAGTTATCTTAACCATAGTCTTTTTGTATTAATCTATTATTGAGACGCAAAAATATAAACTTTTTAGTTAAAGAAAAATATTGCATCCAATTATTTCTCCTCTATTGTCGTAAATCGCTTGATAATATTGTAGGCCGAGAATATTCCCAGTTCACCTGCCTTACTCAAATCCTGAATACCCTGACGGTTGTTACCCAAGAAAATATTCGTCAGTCCGCGATTGTAATAGGCATCCGCAAAACGGGGATCCAGCTCAATGGCCTTGTTGTAATCTACCAACGCAGCCCGATAGTCCTTCATTACCGCCAGGATATTACCACGGTTATAATATGCATACACAAAATCGGGAGCCAGCTCAATTACACGGTCCAAATCTTCACGCACCTTATTATAGTCATACGAACGCACCTGCAGGTTCTGTTCCTCTACCGTTTCCACTTCAAACTTCCGGTCGCGTTTACGGTATTCCAACTGTTTGTAGTAAATCAGTGCACGACTGAAATAAGCCGGGAAGAATGTAGAGTCACAGCGGATAGCCTCATCCAGATCCTTCAGCGCATTGTCAAAGTCCTGCACCAGATAGAAGTCGAGTGCCCGGGCATAATAATGTAGCACATTACCCGGCTCCTTCACAATGGCAGCCGTCTCTTCATCAATAGAAGCGAAATGCTGCTTCACCTGCTCTTCCGACAACGAAGCCTCGTTGTTCGTAATCAGCAGACGATGCGGAAGCACCCTGCGTGCATTCAGGTCATCGATACCCTTATAATAATTGACCTGACGCTTCACCTCTTCCGGACGCTCGTAGTAATTCAGGGCAAACATCGGCTGCGGCAAAATCGTCACATTCTTGTCCTGCACCCTTCCACGGTAATCCGTCTTGTAACGGTCGTCTTCCGAATCATTGTCGGCCACCACAATCTTGCGATAGTTTTCCACGTTCTTATCCGATTTCTTACGCGTCTTGTCGTTCGAAGCCGTCTGCTTCTTCGTACCGTTCTGCGCTTCAATCTGCGCTTTCAGCACCTTAAATTCGTCAGCATCCGCCCCTTTCAGGTCACCCACCTTTCTTCTGGCCTGCGCACGATACTGGTACCCGGCCAAGAAGTTGGGATATTCTTCCAGCACCGCCGAATAGTCCTCGATAGCTCCGGGATAATCACCCGTACGGTCGCGCAACAAGCCCCGGTTGAAACGGGCCATCAGGTTGTCCGGCTCCATCTTGAGCACAAAGTCGAAATCCTCAATCGCGCGGTTGTCATCCCCCACCTGCGCACGAAGCAAACCACGGTTATAGTGTCCGATAAAATTGTTCCGGTCTACATCCAGTGCCAGGTCATAATCCGACATCGCCCCTCTCAGGTTATTTTGATGGTATCTTGCCAGTGCACGGTTGATATACACGCCCGCATTACGCACCGACAGACGAATCGCTTCCGTCAAGTCCGTTTCCGCATCCTTATACTTTCCGCGTTGCAAGAACAGCATACCCCGCGACGACCATGTATCTGGATTATAGCGGTCCATCTCGATGGCCTTATCCGCATCGTTCACAGCCTGCAGCGTATCCTTCTGTTTCAACGACACCTCCGTACGCATCAGGTACGCATCCGTATAACGCGGAGAGATACGAATCAGCGTATCCAAATCCGCACGTGCCTGCGCGTATTCCTCCTCGTGCATCCGGCACAAAGCCAGGTTATGCCACAGACTGATATTCTCCGGATCCATCTTCAGGGCCTTGCGGTAATCCTGGATAGCCCCCTGATAATTCTGCTGGCGGATACGAGAAATACCGCGAATCTGATACGCATTCACCACAAAAGGATTGCGTTCCAGCGCCTGCGAACAGTCAGCTTCCGCCCCCTGATAATCATCCAGGTTCATCTTGGCCAGTCCACGATAAAAATACGGTTCAGCCAGATACGGTTTCGCCCCGATTACCTGATTGAAATACTGGATAGAGAGGACATAATCCTCAAAATAAAGTGCATTTTTCCCGATGGTCATAACCCTGTCCGTATTAATCTGCGACAGGGCAACCACCGGGAAAAACATACCTATATATAATATGTATAGGATTCTTTTGATCATTTCACCGTCTTCACTTTATAAGAGCAACGAGCTTTCCCATTCACCATACCGTTCAGCTTACCACGAATCATCTGCTTGCGCAAAGCCGACAAATGATCGATAAACATGGTACCATCCAGGTGGTCGAATTCATGCTGCATCACACGGGCCAGATAGCCTTCCACCCACTCATCGTGCGGCTGCATGTTTTCATCCAGGTAAGTCACGTGAATTTTGTCCGGACGCTTCACACTTTCGTGGATACCCGGCAAGCTCAGACAGCCTTCTTCCATCGAAACCAGTTCACCGCCTGTTTCCAGAATATGCGGATTGATATACGTACGCTTGAAATCCTTGAACTCCGGCATATCATCCGACAGCACGTCCAGATTCACCACTACCACACGGATAGGAAGCCCGATCTGAGGAGCAGCCAGTCCCACCCCGTCGGCACGGTCCATCGTTTCAAACATATTTGTAATCAGCTCTTTCAAGCCCGGATAATCTGGCGTAATATCTTGAGCCTCCTGACGCAATACAGGCTGCCCGTATACATAAATAGGTAAAATCATATTATTCAAAAATTTATTAAGTTACATTCTTCTCGATTCCAAATAAGATTGCAGAATAATCGTGGCACTGATTTCGTCCACCAGCGCCTTGTCCTGACGCGCCTTCTTCTTCAGTCCGCCGTCAAGCATCGCCTGATGTGCCAGCACAGAAGTAAACCGTTCGTCCACCAGTTCCACCGGCATGTCCGGCAACTTCTTTTTCAGCTGCGCCACAAACGGCTTGATATACTTCATATTTTCGGAGTCCTCATTGTTCATCTGCTTGGGATGCCCCACCACGATGCGCTCCACCTTTTCCTGCGCCACATACTTCAGTAAAAAATCCATCAGATCATGTGTCGGTACGGTAGTCAGTCCGTTCGCTATAATCTGCATCGGATCGGTCACTGCAATTCCGGTGCGTTTTCTGCCATAATCTATTGCCAAAATTCTGCTCATACGGCGACAAAAGTACAAATTTATTCCTTACTTATTTACATATAAAACTTAAAAAAAGCATACCATAGGGCTTTCAAAGCTCCAAATGACAGGTTTCGGCCTCAAATAAAATCACAGGCCACATCGGATTTAGGAAAAATATGCGTACCTTTGCACGCATAGATTACATTTTACATCACACACAATATGCAGGAAAAAATTATTATTCTTGACTTCGGTTCACAAACCACGCAGCTTATCGGCCGCCGTGTGCGCGAGCTGAACATGTATTGCGAAATTGTTCCTTACAACAAGTTTCCACACGATGACCCGTCGGTTATCGGCGTAATCTTGTCGGGAAGTCCTTTCTCAGTGTATGATGAGAAGGCTTTCAAAGTTGATTTAACCAACATCCGCGGAAAATATCCTATCTTGGGTATCTGCTATGGTGCACAGTTCATGTCGTACACCAACGGAGGAAAGGTAGAGCCGGCTAACACCCGCGAATACGGACGTGCACACCTGGCTACTTTCGACCACCAGAACCCGCTGCTGAAAGGCATCCGCGAACATTCTCAGGTATGGATGAGCCACGGTGACACCATCACTGCCATCCCCGACAACTTCAAAATCATCGCTTCTACCGACAAAGTAGCCATCGCCGCTTACCAGGCAAAGAACGAAAAGCTCTGGGGCGTACAGTTCCATCCGGAAGTGTTCCACAGCGAAGACGGAACTTTGCTGCTGAAGAACTTCGTAGTAGACATCTGTGGCGGAAAGCAGGACTGGAGTGCCGCTTCTTTCATTGAAACCACAGTAGCTGAACTGAAGCAACAGCTTGGTGACGACAAGGTAGTGTTAGGACTGAGCGGTGGCGTTGACTCATCAGTAGCAGCCGTATTGCTGAACAAAGCCATCGGAAAGAACCTGACCTGTATCTTCGTAGACCACGGAATGCTTCGCAAGAACGAATTCAAGAACGTATTGCACGACTATGAATGCCTTGGTCTGAACGTGATTGGCGTAGACGCCAGCGAAAAGTTCTTCTCAGAACTGGCAGGTGTAACCGAACCCGAACGCAAACGTAAGATTATCGGTAAAGGATTTATCGACGTATTCGATGAAGAAGCACATAAGATTCAGGATGTGAAATGGCTGGCACAGGGTACTATCTATCCTGACTGCATCGAGTCATTGTCTATCACCGGTACCGTTATCAAGAGTCACCACAACGTAGGTGGTCTGCCGGAAAAGATGAACCTGAAACTCTGCGAACCTTTGCGTTTACTGTTCAAGGATGAAGTACGCCGCGTAGGTCGCGAGCTGGGTATGCCTGAGCACCTGATTACCCGTCATCCGTTCCCGGGTCCGGGCTTGGCTGTACGTATCTTGGGCGACATCACTCGTGAAAAAGTACGTATCCTGCAGGATGCCGACGACATCTTTATCCAGGGCTTGCGCGACTGGAAGGTAAAAGATGAAAACGGTAACGAAACTTCCCTGTACCATCAGGTATGGCAGGCCGGCGTAATCCTGTTGCCGGTACAGAGCGTAGGAGTTATGGGCGACGAACGTACCTACGAACGTGCCGTAGCACTGCGTGCGGTAACAAGTACCGATGCCATGACAGCCGACTGGGCTCACCTGCCCTACGAATTCATGGCCAAGGTTTCGAACGACATTATCAACAAAGTAAAAGGCGTGAACCGCGTTTGCTATGATATCTCGTCAAAACCGCCAGCCACCATCGAGTGGGAATAAGAAACACACTCATCCTTTAGTATAGCAAAGAGGTTGTCTCAAAATTTGAGACAACCTCTTTCTTTTTAGTTCAAAGCCAATCTCTTTTTCCGGATAAACAACCAGTAGACCGTAAGCACCAGCAATCCGGTAACCACCCACGACACCGGATACACCATCATCAGCACATCGTATCCTCTCCACACCGGCGATACCCCATACACCCAGACAATACGCAACAGGCAGGTTCCAAACACCGTGAGCACGGCCGGTGTCAGCGACTTTCCCATTCCGCGCAACGATGAACCGGCAATCTCATAACTGCTGGCAATAAACTGACAGGCCAGCACAATGTGCATGCGGATAGCCCCGAAATGATGCACCATCGGCACATCCGAAAAGAAACCCAGGAAGAAATCATCCTGCCAGGCAAAAAGCCAGTTGAAGGCTGCACAGAAAGCCAGACTTGAGCCCATGCAAATCCAGAACACCCGATGCACCCGGTCCATTCTTCCGGCCCCATAGTTCTGGGCAATGAAGCTGATGGCTGCCCCGTTGAATCCCTGAATAATGAAATAGCAATAATACTCAAAGTTGAGCGCAGCCGACGAACCGGCTATCGCATCGGCTCCGTAGCTGTTGATAGACGACTGCACCACCACATTCGAAATGGAGAAAATCATGCCCTGCACTCCAGCCGGCACTCCGATGCGCAGCATACGGCTCAATTCCACCCCGTGAATCTTCATCTTGTCGAAATGCAACCGAAAAGGTTCTTTCTCCTTACGCAGCAAACGAATGATTAAAGTGGCACTGACCGCATTGGCTATGCCCGTAGCTACAGCCACTCCTGCCACTCCCATGCCGAAGCCTATCACGAACAGCAGGTTCAGCAAGGTATTGACCACACCGGCCATGACCAGAATATACAGCGGGCGTCGTGTATCGCCCATACTTCGCAAAATGGCGGCACCGAAATTAAATGCCATGATAAAAGGCATTCCCAGGAAATAAATACGCAGGTAAGTCACCGCCTCATCCAGCACATCCGGTGGAGTGCCCATCCATGTCAGAATCGGCCGGGCAGCCACCTGCCCCAACACCAGCAAAAAGAATCCACTGAGAAGCGCCACCAACTGCACTGTACTGATGGCATTGCGTATGCTCCTATCGTCCTGCTGCCCGATGTGGTTCGAGATAATGGCACAGGCTCCCATGGAAACACCCATAAACAGGTTTATCAATAACCCGATGACCGGCGCATTACTTTCCACGGCTGCCAGGGCCCTGCTTCCTACGAAGTGGCCCACTACTGCCACATCCACCGAATTAAAAAGTTCCTGTAACAAACTGCTGGCTGCCAGCGGAAGGGCAAACAGCAAAATTTTCTTGAACAACGGCCCGTTCAGCATATCTATCTCATTACTTTGGGCACGTTTTTTAGTCACACTGTTATCCATCTTTTTTACCTTCTTCAAAATGCGCGGCAAAGTTACGGTAAAATTGAATAAGATGGATACAGGCAAACTTCTGTTTTATCCATTATATTTCTTGAAATTCTCCGCTTGCTCCAGAATTTCCTTAAACACCTCGTCATTCGTCACAGGAGGATAACCATATTCTGCCAATATCAGAATCAAGTCCATTTTCAGTTCCGCCTTTATGTCATCACGAGTAGACCAGTCTGTATATTTTGATTTATCAGCCACAATTGTCTTTATCTCAGCAGCCAGCTTCAGTAATTTTTCTTCAGGATACTCAAAACCAAATTGTTTCGCAATAGATTTAAGAATATCATAAAACGCTTTTTCCTCGTAGCTGATACCTAAATTCTGGAATGACTTCTTTTCTTTGTTCAGTTCCTTTAATAAATCGGCCATTTGATTAGCCACTTCGGTCAGTACTTCATCTGCAAAAATCGCACTGTCCCTACGTTCATTATACTTTTCAACCAAAGCACTCAGGCGTTTGGAAAAATCCACTCCTTTAGCCTTGTTCACTTTTTTGAACTCTGTAATGACAGTTTTCAAGAGCCGTTCCATCAGCTTCACTTTCGTGTTAGGCAGCTTCAGTTTACCCAATCGTTCCATGTATTCTTCACTTAACACGTCCAGGTTCTCCTTATCATTGCCTATCTGAATGATTTCTTCCACACCTTCCGACTGTATTGCCTCTTCTATCATCTCACCAACCCGCCTGTTCATTTGAGAAATGTCCGGCGTATCTCCAGTTGTCAGCTTATAGATAATAGACCGTACCCCACAAAAATAGTGTATTTCCTCACGCTCGGCATAGCTTATCTCCTCACTGTTGCTACACAGATTGAATGCCGATTTCAGTTTCCTGGCATGACCCATGAATAAGTTCTCCTGTTCCTTGGTGCGCTGCATTAATTCAGCCCCCTTATTCAGGCAGTCCAATTGTTCCAGCGGTGTCCCCGTAGAAAACACAGAATAGTCAAAACTCCCGAATAACCGCCGGATAATATCCAGCTCATCTTTCACCATTGCCACAGACTGCCCGATATTTTCCACCGAATCCGAATTATCGTCCCCTTGTGCGTAGCGTTTCAAGGCTACATTCATATTACTTTTAATACCGATATAGTCCACCACCAAACCTTTTTCCTTTCCCGGATACACCCTGTTCACACGCGAAATAGTCTGCACCAGCGTATGTTGCTGCAAAGGTTTGTCAATGTACATCGTATCCAGGCAGTCCACATCAAAGCCCGTCGTCCACATATCTACCACAATGGCTATTTTAAAGTTCGATTTAGGCTTTTTATATTCTTCTGCCCAAGCCCGACGGTCATCGTCCGTTCCCAACAATGAATAAAGTTCCGGCTCATCATCCTTGCTTCGGGTCATGATTAGCTTCATCTTTTCAATAGGAAGCCCTTGATTGCCATAAAGCACATACATGTCAGCAGCCTGCAGTTCATCCATTCCCAGCTTCTCTTCGCCAGGTTTCTTCACCCATTCAGGCCGTAGAAGCGCAATTTTCTTATACAAGGAAAAAGCTATCGTACGGTTAGAGCACACAAACATAGCCTTACCTTCTACCGTGCTTCCCTCTTCCACTCGCTTCTCATAATGCGCAATGAAATCTTCGGCCACCGCCTGCAAACGATCAGCATCACCCAAGATACGCTCCATCTTGGTCACCGCTTTCTTACTTTCTTCTATCTGATACTCATTAGCCCCTTCTTCTGCACACAGCGCATAATACTTCTCTATCTCTTGCAATTTTTTATTATCGAGCAACACTTTTGCCGCACGCCCCTCATACACAATACGACGGGTAATACCATCAGTGACCGACTCGGTCATGGTATAGGCATCCACCACTTCGCCAAACACCTCTATCGTTGCATCAATCGGAGTTCCTGTAAAACCCACATACGTGGCATTGGGCAATGAATCATGCAAGTATTTAGCAAAACCGAAATTTCGTCTTACCCCCTTCTCGGTCTGCTTCACTTGCATAGTCAGATTGGTCTGCGAACGATGGGCCTCGTCGGAGATACAAATAATATTTGCCCTTTTCGACAAGAGACGTGTATCTTCCGTAAACTTATGGATGGTAGTAAGAAACACACCGCCACTTGTCCGTCCGGTCAGATACTCACGCAGCTTGTCCCTGCTCTCCACATCTATCACACATTCATCACCAATAAAATTTTTAGCTGTACCAAACAATTTGGAAAGCTGGTCGTCCAAGTCTGTGCGGTCGGTTATCAGCACAATCGTAGGGCTGGCAAACTCCCGGCTACGCATCAGCATCCTACTAAGAAACAGCATAGTAATGCTCTTTCCACATCCGGTAGCTCCAAAGTAAGTACCGCCTTTTCCATCACCCCCTTCCCGAAGTTTGGAATGTAAGCGAATATTCTCAAACAACTTGTGAGTGGCAAAAAACTGGGGATAACGGCAAACCACCTTTTTCTCATTCTTCGACGAATCGGGGAAGAACACAAAATCCTTGATTACACTCAATAACCTTTCTTTGCGAAACAAACCTTTGACCATTGTCAGCAAAGAGTTGATGCCATCGGTTGCCTTGTCGTTCGCCTCCACCTTTCGCCAGGTATAAAAGAAATCGTAAGGCGAAAACAACGACCCATACTTATTGTTGACCCCATCGCTGATGACTACGAACGCATTGTATTTGAACAGTTCGGGAATATCACGACGATAACGCACGGTGAGCTGTGTATAGGCATCCATAATAGTAGTATCTTCTTTTACTGCACTTTTAAATTCCAGCACTACTACCGGCAAGCCATTCACATATACAATGCCGTCAGGAATACGCTTCTCCGCTCCTCTTATTTCCAACTGATTAACTACACGGAACAGATTATTGTCTCTTCCTTCCTCGTTAAAGTCTATCGGTTCGATAAACAAATCAGGCAAAGCAGCATCTTCACGCTTCAACGAAAACCCTTCGGTCATCAGCCGATAGGTCTGTGCATTATTATCATACAAAGACCACCCAGCATTGGCCGTCAGCCTTGCCAATACACTTTCTATTTCAAGGGAAGTGATGCCAGCCTCTCGATAGCGGTTACGAAGATATGTACGCACATCATCGCGCAGCAATACTTCATCTGCTTCTTTATGAATTTCTTCTCCGCAAGTATAGATGTAGTCTTCCTGCTGGAATAACTCCATGATGGAAAGTTCGAGGGTATGTTCGTTGAAGTGTGACATAAGGTTTCGTTATTTTATGCAGGCTTGAATAAATAGTTTTCCAAAATCGGTTATCTGATAATAACTTTTTTCAGCTTCAATATTCTTATAAGATTTAGGAACCAATTGTTCTTTTAATAGTTCAAAACCATAAACACGTTTTATCTCATTATAAACCGTTTCATCAATACGATATGTACCTGCCATATCGAACAAGACACCTAAACTTACAAGGTTTGCTAAATATGCATTTACATTTTGTGGAAAATCCAAATGCACGTATTGTGGTAAAAGAGTTTGATGATATCGTATATCTATGTATCCTTTACCATCTAAACTATATCCCCTAAAATCACAATATTGTATATCATTTCTTCCTTTTAAATATTTAATAATTCTGGCTTCATCAGGTGATAATCTTTCTATCATTGCAACAAAAGAAGGATGAGCAGTATTTACCATATCAATATTAGATGCATTAGCCAATAGTGTTGTAAATAAATCTGCAATTTCATCATTTGTTGTATATGATAACTTTTCAATAATGGGTGTACCAATTTGTGGGTGAACCTCACAACGTTTTTCCTCTGGAACTTCTTCTAGTTTCTTTTCATATTCTGTAATCCGTTTTTTAAAATTGAGTTTAAACTTTTCATTTAATAACTTTACAGGTAATAAAAAAGAGGTGCTGAATTCAAATACTGTACCTAATGCTTGACCTACTGCTTTTACACTTGGTTGAGCAAGATCTGTATAAATTTGTCCTAATATATTAGGCGTTCCCTTTACTAAATCCAAAACAGAATTATCCATAAACTTCTTATTTTTTATCTCGGTTTTCTACTGCGTTTTTAACGGATTCAGGTAATCCTTGATAAAGTGAATCTATTTCTTTAGGTTCTGTAATCATTCGTTCTACAATAATATTTAATAATCGCATAAGCATAATTGCCGTACTTTTGTCATCAACATCAAATGCTATTTGCCCAGGATGAACAGCTTTATTCCCAACAACGCGAACTACATCCAAGGCTTTTTGTACCGTTTCAGGTAATCCCTTTTTTACTAAAGCTCCAATGTTTTTATTAATATCACGGTCTGTCTCTCCCAATTCATTACACAATCTATCAATAGCAAGACGCAATAATGCACAAGCAGCCCTTGGTGATTTATTATAAATTAAACCAGCTTCATTATATAGTTGTTTTACAGAATCAGGCATATCTGAATTCGCTTCCTCGGCTATAATATCAGGATAAACATAGATCTTATCAATCCAAACAATCTGTTTTTTACAATTCTGACATGTTGCTATAAATATCCAATTAGTACCTGTCCCACTGTTTTTGTCAGTTGTATTCTGATATTTCCCTCTATAATAATTTACCCTTATATAATTCATCAATGAAAGAGTTCCACAATGTGGACAGGTAAAAGAGTCTTTCATGTAATCAGGTGAAACATAATTTTTCTGCATATAATGTATATTTATTGTCCCATCTTTGACAAAAGCAAAGACTGTAATTCAGTTAATTTTAAATTCTCACTCCTTAGACTAAAATGGAAATCAAACAAGCATGAAAACACCTTATCTTGTGCAATTAGCAACTTAGAAGGTGGTAAAAAAACTGATGTACCTTCCAAATCCTCCCTCTTAATATGTCCCATAGACGTAGCTTTAGCAGATATTAAATTCTTCCATGTTTGTATATGACGTTGTGTAGAAAGGAAAACGAACCATTTAGGATAGCCCAAAGGAGTTACTTTAAATAAATGTTGGTTCAGAGCACAAATTCCCCCACACCAAATATCTATAAATAAGGTAGCAGACCATGAAAAAATAATCTCACCGCCTTTTATTACAAATTTTTCAGGAACACAACTGGATCTATCACTGTTATCATCACAATATCCTTGAGTCAGTTCTCTTATTTTTAGAACAGAAATGCTGTGAACTTTTGCTGGATAATTTTGACAGGCTACACCATTAAGGTATTCAGCTATATCTGTTAAATAACCCATTCTCCACCCTTCCGGCAGATTCTCTTTATCAATTCCATCCACAAACATTTTATGGTAGAGTGCTTGAGCTGTTTCCTCCAAACGGGCAATCGTCTGTTCATTCAAACGAATTCTTCGAGAAACGGCTTCATATTCGGTCACAATCTTTCGTTGTTGCTCAATAGGAGGAATAGGAAGAGTCATATCACAGAAATCTTGCCAAGTAAGACTACCTCTAACCCCTCCGACCGCATAAAAACTTGCTTCCCGATCAAATTCATTACGGGAAAACCACATCATTAGATATTGTGGTAATAATATATTTTTATCTACAATCTCAAACATTGGATATGCAGGCGACATAATTGCACATTCACCTTCAAACATTGCAACAGGCATCTTCCCATCTCGACTTACCTGCATTAAACTACAAGCAAACTGCTCTTTACGTATCACCTTATAATTAGACAAATCTGTACCTATTGTATTTGCGACAGATGGGATAAAAGCCTTATTGATAGTCAAACCAACAAGCTCCTTCACCTCCAAATCCCGATTCCTTACATCCACTTCACGAATATAATCACCCAGCCGTCTATAATTCTCCTTACTCATAGTTGTTCTTGTTAATCAGATTGACTACTACTTTCACCATAATATCCTTTTCCTCTGTACGGCTCTCAGCAATCATCAGCGTAAGAGCCACAAGGGTGTTGTCGGCAATGCGCTTACTTCCATCCGGATTGTAGAGAATGCCGTTACCGGCCATAAACCACAGGAAAAGGGTGGCCGCAATACGTTTGTTGCCATCACTAAACGAATGATTTTTCGTGACGAGATAAAGTAGCATAGCCGCTTTTTCCTCCACAGAAGGGTAAAGATCTTGCCCGCCAAAAGTCTGGTATATTTGCCCGATGGAACTTTTAAAGGAATCATCCTTCTCATGGGCAAACCACTGACTTCCACCGAATTTTTCCTTCAGTTCTTCTATGGCCTGCATGGCTCCCTCGTAGGTAGCATGGAACTTTATTTCGTTAGTGGTCTGCTCTACCGCCAGTTGCTGATAATCGTATCTGTCTAACGTATCGAGAGCATAAGCGTAATCGGAAACCACTTCCACCAGATTGAGCGCATCTTCCGATGTCAGTGCTTCCTGTGCCTTGACTGTACGGCCCAAAACCGTTACTAATTGCTTCAATTCAGTATAACGCTGTTCGGTCAAAGCCTTGTTGACGGCATAGCCTTTCACCAGATATTCTTTCAGCACTCTATTAGCCCAGCGGCGAAAGTCCACACCCTTTTTTGATTTGACCCGATAACCAACAGAAATGATGACATCAAGATTATAGAAACGTACATCATGGGTCTGGCTTTTACCTTCTATCGCACCATGTACTGCGGTTGTCGCAAAATTTGCGACAACCACTTCGCCTGCAAGTTCTAAATCCGGAAAAACGAAACGTTCCACTTTACAAAAACGACGCGTTTCAAAAAGTACAAAAACGACGCGTACAAAAAAGCGGTGAGCCCGGTCCTTCCTTACATGACCAGAGCCCACCGCTTTTCTCTCATTTGAATACCATTTGAACAGCTTTAAAATATCATTCAAAAGCCATTGCCAATTCAAAATAATTCACTATCTTTATGCAGTGTTAAGCTGCTATACCCGACACTTCATCCTGCACTGTGTACAGCATCATGTCCGTGTACTTGGAATTATAATTCATGTGCGCATTGAACTCCACTTTCCGGCAGTTCTTGAACGGGCTACCGATAAACGGGTTCCGGTCTATCCAGTCACACAGTTCCAGGATGGAGGACTTGTTCGAGGTGAAGTACACGAACGGATGCCCTTTCAAAACGGTCAGCACGTCCAGGTAGTCAGCCAGACGCCAATACATTTTGTAAGTACCCACCTCGGTGGAGAGGTACGGCGGATCAACCAGGAACACCACACCCGGAACATCCTTGTAACGTTTGAACACTTCCTTGTAGTCTTCGCCGGTTATAGTCAGTCCTTCCAGATAATCCTTTGCTTCGGGATAGTCTGTCTGCCGGATATTATTGTAAAGTGTCTCCTTCCTCATGTCTTCTAGGGAGAGCACGTACTTCATGGCAAACAGCAGGGACGAGGACAGCGTGATATAGTCCACATAACCACGTTCCTTTTCCTCCCTCTCAATACGGGCAAACATTTTTTCACAAACCTCCCCGGTTATACGTTTATTTCTGGGTTCCCCTTCAGCTATCCTGCGTAGATCAGATAACAGCACATTGGTGGCCGGGATATTTGCAAGCCTCCGGCGGTAGTTGTCGAAATCGTTATATACAACGGTGGCATCAGGTCTAATACACTTCGTTATATGCGACAGCAGGCCCGAACCGCCGAAAAGATCCACAAACACGGTGCTGTCCGGAAACTGTCCCAGCACTTTGATAAATTCCTTCGCGAACATGCGTTTCTGCCCCACGAAAGGAAGCGGGGCGGACAAATACATCTTTCTCATTTCATTCTGCTTTAAAACGGCCGCAAAGGTCCCCAGAATAAACGAAAAACAGCGGGAAACATGAACGGTTCCCGCTGCAAGGCATGTACAGCAATCACACGTTCAATTCAAAACGGACTGTCTCGTCCCCGGCGATCAGCGCACGGGTACCCGGGATATTGTTCTCGTAGATATGCACATTGCCCAGGTAGAGGGTGATCGACTTCAGGGGAAGTTCTATCTGTCGGGCCATCAGGTACAGGTGGTAAATGTCGGAAGGCAGACCGAGGTTCGCGTCACTGCTGCGCTGGTAGGCGGACAGCACCAGTTCACCGCCGTCCAGCTGGAACTGTACCAGACTCAAACAGGGTGCCTGGTTGCTCTCGGCACCGGTCTCGCCCAGGAAAAGCACGTAATTCTTGCTGTTGCGCCTCTCCCGGTTGATTTTCGCTATCAACGGGGGCAGCTTCTCGAAATAGGTCGGGTAACTGTTCACCAGGATGGAGCCGCAATAGTCCCACCAGTTGATGCCGGCCTCCCGGTACTTCTCCACGTTGCGCTCACCCTGCATAAATAACTGCAACTCGCTGCGGAGCTTCTTGCGGGCGATATGATGCCCCTCGAATATATCAAGCAGGTCCGCCGGTGTCAGCGACAGCTGCTCGTTCAGAAGGTACTGTATGTTTCCCTTCTTATTGGTCTGTGTCTTTCCCGTGGCAAGGATCTTGTCCAGGATGCGGTAATACTTGTTCATAGCCATTTCCTCCTAAAAATTAAAACTCCCTAAAGATAACGGAGGAAAGCCACACAAACCACATTGAACGGCCTGTTCACACTGCAAGCGTCTTGCAGTCACTCTGGAACCGTTTCACCAGCGCGTACACCTTGCGCTCACTCACCGAATACCTCTCCGACAGCACGGCCACGGCATACGAGACTTTCTCGCCCTGGTCCAGCAGGCGGGTATAGTCCGCATACAGGTCGATATACCGGGCGTCCTCCAGACGGATTCCGGCTGCCTGGAGCCTTTTCAGCAGTTCCCGGTTAAAGTTTAGTATCTCAATCACTTTCATACAACAAAAATTTTATATCTTTGCACCATCTCACTTACTTAGTGCGCATTTTGCGCAACAACAAATATTATAAAGTCCGAAATCGGAGCGGTCGAGAGGGCATTTGCCCCCGGCTACTGCTCCGGTTTCGGACTGTGTTGTTAATAAGTAGGTGAGATGACTGATTAACAGGCCGGGGGCTTTTTTCTTCCCTCCCCCGAAGGGTTCATTCCACCCGGTAATCTTCCGGATCAAAAGCGTCTTTCTTTCTCCAGCCTTCGGCCAGCGTATCCTGGATGTGCCTCATGGCTTTCGTGTAGAAGTCCGTCAGTTCCTCCAGATTCTCAAACGTCCGGTACCGGGGCTCCTCATCCGTCCCGAACTTGAACGTCACCGGAAGCGTAGCGCCGCCGGTCTGGACGGCCAGGTCGTAGGCCGCCTTGTAGTTGAACTGGTTCTCGCCTGACAGCCATACCGGCATCTCCTCATAGACAAACCCGGAAAGTATCTCCCGGTCGGTCTGGTCGTTGTACCAGCCCGTGATGACGGACTTTATTGTGTCCGGACCGGGTTTCCCGATGAAACCCTCCTCCATGTAGGAAGCGGAGCCGTCCTCCCTTTCCTGCACATCCCAGCGGACGCGCCATCCCTTGCGTGCCGGGCTCACGCACTCCAGCAGTTTAACCCCGGATGTTCCTTCAACTCGTCTCATGTAAACACGTATTTGGTTCTACCCTTGCCGAAGGTTTCCGTCTTGATGGTGGTCTCGAACGGGAAGCCGTCCGGCATTTCCTTCACTTGCGAGAGGATGTTCTTCATCTCCTCGCTGTTGGTGAAGAACTTCTTCGGCTCGCCGTTCAGCTCGATGGCCACGATGCACCGGTCCTCGCCCTGCTCGGTTTTGATGCCCGTCTCGAAGTCCTTCACCACAATCGGTAAGTTCACCAGCTCCCGGATGCTTACCACCACCCCGGGAAATCGCTTTTTGCCGTCTTCGGGCTTATAAGCGACGTTCAAGTCTTTGAATGATCTCATGTCTTTGCCTGTTAATTTTTTAAACAACGTATGACAGTCGGCGTGCTTGGCCATCCCGTAGAACGACGCTATCAGCTCACGCCTCCTCCTTCTCGATTTTACCTCGTGCATTTTTCGGGCGAACTTCTGCTTGATGCGCTTGCGAAGGCGGACATGGTCCGCACCGAAAGTCACATACCCCAGAAAGTCGATGCCCTCGCCCGGCGGGAACACGCGCTCGTTCCCCTTCACCAGGAGACCGGCACACTCCATGCGCCCGTGGACGGCATCACGAATCTTCCACAGTTCCGCTTTCGTTTTACCCAGTACGACGCCGTCATCACAATAGCGGTAGAAATGACGCACGGCATACCTGTCCTTCAAATAATGGTCCAAAAACACAGACAAAAGCAAATTACCCAAGCCCTGTGAGCTACGCAGGCCGATACTCAACCCGTCAGGCATCAACCGGACAAAATTGTCAAGCATGGCGATGAGTTTCCTGTCCTTGAACACGCGGTTCACGCAATACATCACAAAATCCTGCTTCACGCTCTCGTAGAACTTGGTGATGTCAAACTTGTAACAGTAACGCGTGCCATCAGGATCCTCGGCCATGTCACGGCGGACATACGCCAGGAGGTCGTGCATACCCCGTCTCTTGATACTGGCGGAGGTGGTACGGATGAAACGTTTCCGCAGATGGCGGTCCACCACCGCCATGATGGCGTGCACGGCGATGCGGTCCTTCATCGGGATCACCTGGATGCGGCGCAGCTTGCCGCCCTCGATGATCTCGCGCTCGCGGTAGTCCTTCACGCGGAAAGTACCGGATGCGATCTGCGCGGTCAGTTCCTCCAACACCTCGGGCTTATGCGCGAGCAGGTGGCGCCCCTGGCGGCTGCGTTTACGCTTGCTGCCGCGAAGGACCTGCCGGAAGGAAGCCTCCATGTTGGAAGGCTCCACGATCTCCTCGATGATATACCCAACCCTGCGCATAAATTACTGTTTACTGTTTTTTAATACGGGGCCTTCAATCCCCCGGGCCCGGCTTCTTCGAACCGTTTCCGGCCTACCAAACCCTACCCGACACTCTGTTTTTCAGTTTTCCAGCCCTTCCGGGCCGCTGTTACTGAGGCTTGCCTCCCTCGGCACCACGGTGGGGACAAGTCCCCGGTGTTGTACGCCGATTAAAATTTCTTTTCGATTGTTGTTCAGACGAGAACCGATGTTCGTGTTCGTATTCGAGGAATCGTTGTTCGCATTCGACATCGACACACCGCCATTCGGGTTCGCGTTGTTGTTGCCACGATAAACCACACGGCTTATGGGAGGCGCCACCTTTTCATCACAAAAGTACGATTTTCACAATTTATTGTTCAACAAAAAGGTACAAAACCTGGAAACAAAAATATATTTTCGACGGGCTGACGCCCGTTATGGGACGGTGTTCCCCTCATCGGGAAACACCGGACGTTTTGTCGCTTCGCTCCCGCTTTGACGCTTTACGCTGCCGCTTATGCCACCTCGCTTATCGCTTTATACGCCACGACGCTTGACGCCCTGACGAGCCGGCCGCGGAAGGCCAGACGAGAACCGATGCTCGCGTACGTATTCGAGGAATCGGTGTGCGCATTCGACATCGACACACCGCCACTCGGGTACGCGTAGTTGTTGCCACGATAAACCACACGGCTGGCAGCAGTGGATATATAATAGATATCACAATAATGCGTCGAGGAGGAACCCGAAACGGAACCCACCGGAATCACGTCCATATACTTGCCGTGTGCCACGGCGGTGATCCAGATACCGGAACTCACGGAACCCTTTACCAGGCGGGTACTGCCGTCGGGCATCCAGATACGCCACTTGCCGGCGTTGCCCGTGTCATTGGGAAGGTCCACGCCGTCCATCATGTCATATTTATGACCGTAGATGTCCTCGTAGCCAAGGCAGCAGATGTTATTCACCTGCGTCACCGTGGCGCCGCCGTAGCTGTCCTCGCCACGGTACCAGGCGTACTGGTGCACGGAGTTTTCTATCAGGCTGTTCGTCACGTTAGGGTTGATGGAACTGGCTTCCTCGTAACCGATCGTGTCCGTCATCCCGCGGCTGGCCGTGCCACCCGTCGTGCGGCTGTTCGTATGCTGGCCGGCTCCGCACTGCTCCTGGCTGTCGCGGCGGCCGTACTTGGCGTAGAACAGGTTCGCGATACGCGAGTGCATCAGCGCGTCTATCTGCTGCATGCCTCTTTGGGCACTGTAATAGTGGAAATCCGTCCAGCTCATGCTCGCCGTGGTACTGCCGCCCGTGATACAGGCGCGCAGCTTCGTCCCCACCACCGAGCTGCCCACAACGGCGCAAAGGTGCTCGTCATTGGCAACCCAGTCGGGTTCCAGGTCCTCGATCCTGTCGCTGTTCGATAATACTACCTTGTCGAACTCCGCCGTGTTCAATACGGAGAAGTGAAGGGCGGTGGCACCCGTCGGGACTTCCGCTATCAGGTACATCCCCGCCTCGAACTTGTTGCTAAGTGTGGGGACGACAATGGAGCTGATGACAGTGCCGGCATCGTCCGTGAAGATACTGCCCACCAGGTTCGTGCCGGGAACACTCGGGAAACGAACTTTCTTGTAGCCGGCGACGCTTACCTTGCACACCGAATACGTGCTGTCGGTGCTGTAGCTCTCTGACAGCGTGGACTTGCCGCTCATGATCTTACGCCCGGAAAGATAGTCGCCGCTCGTACCTTTAATATCGTCCAGGGTGAGGACGGTCGCCTCCGGAACTTCAGGCATGTCATCTTTGCCGTTGCTGCTGTAGCAGCTGTAGTGTTTTCCGTTCAGATAATCGTTCACGCCTTTGCTCCAGAAGAACGGCTCGTACATCATCCAGTCACCCTCGCTGCCGTCCAGTTTGGCCGCCGTGCCGTCGGCGTACTTGTTGCTGTCGGTGTCATCCAGCGGATAGTAGGTCATCTCACCGTCCAGGTTGTTCACCGTGGTATCCACGTTCGCCATGTTCACGCTGCGTGTCGTGGGCTTCTTCGTTATCTTCGCCAGTACTCGGTGGCGTTTGGCGAGGATGGCGGCGATATGGCCGCTCGCCACGTAGGAGTTACCATACTTGTAGCCGGTACCGTTGTCGAGGTTGCTCACGTTCGCGTCGTCCGATACGTCATCGTCGAACTCGATCATCGTGTACTCCGGCTGGCGGATATTCAGCTCCGGAAAATGCGCCGTATAGGCGGCATAGGTGTCCTCGTCCAAGTACCGGGTCAGCCGTACCGTGCCCACCAATGCGCAGGTGTCCGTGGAGTTGCCCTCCGCGTCCACGCCGCCCATGTTCACAAACCTGTTCAGCCATGTGCCGTCGTCCTCGCGGTCGATGCCGGTGACGCGGAGCCTGTCGATGTTGGCGCAGCGCGACAGCAGCGTCTCCCAGTTCAGGCCGGGGCAGGTGTCGAAGATAAGCGTCCGCACGTTGCTCCAGGTCTCTAAGGTGAGGTTCGCCGCGGTCAGTTTGGGAAGGTACTCCAGGCACAGGGTGGTAAGCGTACCGGGAAGGTAGGCTTTCGCCACAGGCGCGCCCTTGGCAAAGGTCACGCTCTGCACCTTCGTACCTCTCGCGTCCAGTTCCTCCAGTTTCGTCTGCTCCGTCAGGTCAAGGGCGGTGCTCGTGCTGCCGCCGGTCTTCGCCTGCGCCTGGTTCCGTACGTTCAGTTTCCGGAGCTGCCGGCAGCTGCCTATCGACAGCCACCAGCCGGTACTACCGGTGGTCGCGGACTGCAGGTTCAGCTCGCGAAGCACGGTGCATTTGCCCAGGTCCAGGGCGTTCTTCAGGTGGTCGGCCGCACCGGTCATGTCGAGTACCCTCATGCGGCTCGCGCCGTACACACGCAGCGGGTCGTTCACCGTGTATGCCCCGGTGATGGAGAGCGTGGCGGTGTCACCCTCGTCCACGATACCGGTACCCGCGATGTTCGGGCTGTTGTTCGTGCCGTAACCGAAGGCGTAGGGCTCGGCGGCGGTCACCTTCAGGGTGTCGGCCGTATCGTCTGCCGTGCGGCTCAGGTACAGGTCGATGTTGTCACTCGTAAAGTTGCTCGTGCCGTACTTCGCGTCCAAGAGGGCGAAGCGGTTTTTGATGAAGTACTCCCGGTGCGAACGGTTGCTGCCCTGCAGGGCGTAGATGAACGGCCAGACCTTGCCGTACATCTCCTGCACCGCCGGGGCGATGTATTTCAGGTAGCCGGACTTGTTGAAAGCGCGGTCCGACCAGTTGCCGCTCTGCTCCTCGTTAAGCATGGACAATACACGCTCGTTGGTCATCACGGCGCGGAAGCTGGCGGCACACCGTTTGAGATCGTCCTGAAGGTTGGCAAGCACCAGGTTCCACAACCACGAGTCGTGACCCTCGAAGGCGTACTTGCTTGCCTCCGCGTCGTAGGTGTCGCGGTCGGTGGTGTACGTGTACACGAGGAAGCAGTCGTTGCGCTTGCCCAGTTGCGTGTCGCCGTCGTAGTACGTGATGTACCATTTCTCACCGTCCCACGTGCGCAGCATCATGTTCTTCGCACGCTGGTCAACGCTAAGGAAATAGTCGGTGAAGAGGTAGTAGGTCAGAAGGTAGTCACGGTCGAAATAGCTGTCTATCTCGCTTGTGAACTTCTCGCTCACGAAGGTGGAGAGGTCATTCGCGGTGGCACCGGAGGGGACGCACGCACGTATCCAACCGTACAGGCGTTTCAGGGCGGTCTGCCCGGCCGTGGAAAGGCCGCTCCACGTGATGTCGCCGTCGCTCTGCGCCTTGCCGGACGTGTCGATGCCGTAGTTGATCTCCGCACCGGCGTCGAAGTCGGCCTCCATCTGCGTGTCGCTCGTGGTGGCGAAAAGGCATATAGGCGAGGTGTTGTTCAGCATCTCCAGGGTGACGGGACATTCCGGGGTGTAGCCGTCCACGCCCTCCATGCCGAACACCGCACCGCTCTTGCTCTTCTCGTTGTTGAAGTTGTACTGCCCGTAGTAGCTGTTCTCGCCGTCGGCCGTCTCCGCGCAGAAGATGTCGATAGGCAGGCCGTCGATGGCACTGCGGATATTGATCCCTGCGAGGCTGTTTCCGGCCTGTTCGTACTGGTACCGCTGCGGAGGGGTCAGAAGGCCGAGTTCCTTCATCACGTCGTTGAACAGCTTGGCGCCGCCGGTGTTCAGGGACATGGAGGAGTCGGAATAGTCGCTCTTGCAGCAGAACAGGTTCACGGGCACCGCCCCGGGGCGCATCGTGTACTTGTTCCCCGCGCTGACGTGCTGCCCGCTCATCGAAAGAAGCTCGCTCCCCTTGGCGCAGTAGATGCGGAGGTTTTTGCTGGGGTATTTCGTGGAGCTCGTGCCCTGGATACGAATGTAGCAGTTCGTGAGAATGAAGTCGTATTCCCTTCCGAGGGGCGAGTAGTAATAGATGTCGGCCAGGAAGTCGGTCTTCTTGTTGTTCTCGGCGTACACGTCATCCAGCCTGTTCTGACGCACGATGCGCAGCACGCCCTTCCCCTGTGCGAGCAGCTTGTCCAGGTCCACGTCGCCCGTGTCCCCGAGGATGTCGTTCTCCTCGTACAGTGCCATCATCGTGTCCGTGCCGTCGGCGTCCACCATCGCGTTCTCCAGTTCCTCGTCGTCGCTGAGGGCACGGCCGTAGACGCGGATGCTCCGTATCTCCACGTCCGCCCCGGAGCTGTCTATGGTTATCTCCTGCGGGGTGTCCTGCTGGAAATTGAAAGACGCATCATAAATATCCGCGCCGGTGCGGTTGCCGTTGACGTAGAGCTGCATCAGCCGGTTCTCCGCCGTCGTGCCTACCATCAGGGCGACCTTCATCTCCTCCCCGTCGGCGTAGTTCGTGGCAAGTTTTACCTCGCGCGTCACCTGCTCGTCGTCCTCGTTGGTGTAGGTCACGGTCTGCCCCGTGCGGAAGCCCGCCTCCTGCGTGGTGACAAGAAGTCCCTTGCCGCTGTTGATGCAACTCACAACGGCGGCCGAGCGGTCGGTGACATTGCTCACCTTCATGGTGATCTCTATCGTCAGCCCGGTGGACTTCACGTCGGTGGCGAAGGGCTTGTAGCCTATCGTCGCTTTCGCCCCGTTCACGAGCTTCAGCGCGTTTCCCGTCCAGCCGCTGCTGCTCCAGTCCACGTTCTCGAACGTGGTCTTTACGCCGCCGGCTTCCCATACGGCCGGGTCGCTCTCCTCGTTGCTGCGCCCGGCAGCGTCCAACTTGAACAGCAGCCCGTAGCTTGCCTCGGCGATGTCCACGCCGCTTTCGGTGACGTCGATGTGCAGGGTATAGGCGGTCGCGCCGAGCTTCAGCTGCAGGGTCTGTGTCCCCTTCTCGGTGAAGCGGTTGCCGTACGTCTGCACACTTCTCGGCACGCTGACGCTGCGAGAGAGGCTGCCGTTACGCCAGATCTCCACCGTGGCCGGAACGACAGCCGGATCATAGGCCACGAAGCTGAAGGAGCACGGCTCGTACTGCCCCACTTCCAGGGTCGGGACGGTATGGCCCGTACCTGTTATGATGCGCCCGTCGGCGTGGGTGATCTTCGTGCCGATGAACGGCGCGCTGCTGCCCCTTTTAAGGATATCCATATACACGCTCTCGCTTTTCAGCGTCAGCCCGTCGGTCTCCATCTCGGCGACGATCTGCACCGTATGCCGGCCTACTGACAGCCCGGACATGCCCAGGCTGAACGTGCCGTTGGTGGTGCCGCTGCGCGTCACGGAGTGGGCTTCCTTCTGCGCGCCGTCCACGTAGAGGGTCACGGTCTTCGTCCCGGTACCGGTTACGGCGTAGGGGATGGTGGCGGTATCGTCAGCGCCAAGGCCGCCCTGCGCGAGGCCGCCCGCTATGTTGTAAGAACTTGACAGGCTCAGAGTAACGCTCTTCACGCTGACGTAGGCCTGCTTCTTCTGCGTCTTCCCCGTGGACGGGTCGGTGGCGGTGGCAACGACGTAGATGTCGCTCGTGCCCAGCAGCAGGTACTTGGTCAGGTCAAGGGTGTACGTGCCCTTGCTTACCTCCTGTATCGTCTCGCTGTAGGTGGTGGTGGCGCCGCGCTTCACCGTGATCTGCACCGTGGCCTTCTGCCCGGTGCTCTCCCCCTTCTCGTCGCCGGCGGTGTACTGGTGGTCGTAGCTCCACGTGAGTTTCACGCTGCCGCCCTCCTTGACGGTCGGGTTGTCCACCGATGCGCCCAGGACGATCCGTGTGGTGGAGGTGTCACCGCCACCGCTTCCGCCGCCTGCCGGGAGATCGACGGCCACCACCTCCGCGCCGTTCTTGTTGGTCAGCGTCAGGCGAACGGTGCTCTCGTCGTCGCTAAGCTCGGCGTCCGCGCCGAAGATGGTGTTAGCCTCCAGTTCGGACAGTTTCACCGCCACCGCCGCGTTCTGCACGGGGTTGGTGCTGTCCGCGTTCAGGCTCTCGTCCACCTCCACCTTGTTAATGGTCAGGCTCACGTTCCCCTCCGCGTCGGGATTCTGTTTTTCACCGTTCACCGTCAGGCTCTTCACCGTGCCCGCGCCGCCGAAGTCCTCCCAGGCGCCCGTGCTCTCCCACGCCGTCAGGCTCGTGCCCGTGAACTGCTTCGTCTCCCACCTCCCCTGCGACACCTCGTAGGTGATGCAGCGGCCCTTGTAGCGGTATTTCTCGTCCACCGCCACGATGGCCGTAGCCAGGGTGTAGTAACCGCTTTGCAGCGGGACTTCCTCCGTCACGTTGTACGTGTTGCCCCCGCTGCCCGTGCCCCCCGGAATGGCGACGGAGGCGATTTTCTCTCCGGTCTTCCCCAGAAGGGTGAGTTCCACCGTGTCGTTCTCCTCGTCCGGAACGGCCGTCATGCTGCCCACCAGGCTGCCTTCCACCGCGTCGGCGGCATCCTTTGCCTTTGTGGCGGCTTCATTGGCAGCTTCGGCAGCTGCCTGTGCCACGCCGGCCTTCTCGTTCGCCGTGGCTGCCGCGCTGCCAGCGGTACTGGCGGCTTCCGAGGCATTGGTGGCCGCGTTGTTCGCTTTCGTGGCGGCGGCGTTGGCTGTGGCAGCGGCGTCCGTGGCGGGTTTGCCCAACAGGGTAAGCGGGGCGCTCACCAGCTCGGTACCACGCAACGCCGGGAGGCTCTTGATGTTGTCCAGCGAGGTGACCTCGGTCAGTTCGTCAACGCCCTGGCTCTCCGCCTTGATCGCGTTCAGGATGTCGTTCTTAAGTTCTGTTTTCTCCGCGTCTGTAAGTGCCATAGTCTATTCCTCCTTCTCGTTTTCAGGGTTGTTGTCAAGTGTTTCGATAATCGCATCGCCCACGGAAGGCACACAGAGGTTCACGGCGGCAAAACGCACCAGTTTCTCGTCCTCGGAGTCCAGTTCCATATCACCCTCACTGTTGAAGATCTTAAGGGCAAGGTTCTTGGCGCGGACACCGTTTACACGGGTGTACAGCACGTCGGCGAATGACTCGCGGGCGTCACCCGTTACCGTTTCCTTACGGGATATGCCGGTATAGACCGGCAACTGTTTGAAATTGATTCTTACCATATTTTTATGTTTTACGATCCAATACTTGCGCGTAATAATTACCGCCGTCATAAATCAGCAGCAGTTCCAGAATATCACCGGCGCCCATCTCTATCTCGTTGCCATAATGCCCACCGTTGTTGTTACGGAAATACAGCGAGGACTGGCCGTCCTGGAAGGTGACCAGGAAACTCCGGCTGTTCTCATAACGGGCTACCAAACGCACGAACACAGCAAACACACCGGTGGAGTTCATCACCTGCTTCATGATGGAAAGCGTGGGAAGATAGACATACCGTTTCACGGTGTTGTATATCAGCTGTGTGGTGCCGAAAGAAAAGTCCAGTACGGTCACCGAGTTGGTGTCGTTAAAGTGGCCGGAAGAGAGAAGGCCGCCCTGGCAGACGATGGCGCCTTCCGTATAAAGGGCAACGTCACGGTTTATCACGTTGTCACTGATTATCTTTACAGCGGGAAGATAATAATCGCCCGAAGAGGGGTTCATCTGACGATAGAAATACCCGGCGCAGTTACAAAGTGATGAAGAACCGGTGAGCGTAGGATCGGCACCATTGCCGATAGCCACCTTGACATTGGCGATATCACCAGGTGAAAAATAGCCTTCCTCGGACTGTAACCGGATAAGTCCCGGACGGATGGCAGCCAGGTCCTGCTTGTAACTGAGGTCAGTCCATTTGGACAGGTCTCCGTAATAAAGCCCCTGACTATCGATGGAAAAATAGCCTATCTTGCCGGTATCGGCATCGATCTCGCCCGTGAATTTCCCGTTCTTGGCCTCGATACTCCCGTCCTCCAGGATCTTGAAATTATCGTTGGCCGTCACAAGGCCCTCCAGCTTGATATGGTCCCCGGTCAGCTTCACCACGCTGATCTTGTTGCCGTCAGCGTCCGTCTCGTCCACACTCACGCCGATAAGCGCCAGTTTCCCGTCCGCATCCTGGGCGTAGATGCCCGCGCCTTCAGGCTTCACCACAAGGCCGGTCTCTTCCAGCATGTTCTCGTCACGGTCAAAGACGGCGGCCGTTATCTTCACCAGACGCTCCGACTGCTCGAAAAGCGTCCGGTAGCGGTGCGCGAGGCTCTCCACCTTGTCAGTGGACAGCACGAGCATGTACAGGTAGATGTCACCGGTAAAGGACAGTTTGAAATCACCGGTACCGTTCCAAAGTCCGCTACAGGTGTACTGCACATAACCATCAGTTGCAGACAGTTCCTCCTCCACCTCCATGCTGTTGAAGTTCGCAAAGCCCGTCTTGTCAACGTCCACGAACTGGACTCTTAGAGTCCCTTTGGTTGCGCAGCGGTAGAAGAAAGAAAGGTACACCGGCACGGCCTCCTTCTCCCCGTCACCGTTCACCGGCATGGAGGGGATGCTTTTCAAATTCGCCCGTTTCTGGAGGATGTACTTGTTACGGATGCGCACCACCGTCCGCCCGTCATCCACCGTCACGCTCGCCCCGTCGCCCTTCCTGGTCAGCACGTTGTTGTTTGCCCAGATCCATTTGTTACCTGCCAGAAAGAACACCGTCTCGTTCTCCGTGTTCCATTTCTCCAGCCCGTCGTCGAAGGCAGGATTGTTCAAGTAGCCCTTCTCCGTGGCGAAGTCGCTGCGAAGGGCGGTCACCGCGCTGGTGATGCGTCCCTCGACTATCTCAAATTTCGTCTTGATGTCCTCGCCCGTCACCAGCAGGAACGTGCCGCGCAAATAGGCGTTGTCGCTGTAAAGGCCGTTGCCGTGCGGCTGGTTGTCAGCCGGGAACCAGTCGTCGCTGATGCCGTCAAGGTTGCCCAGGCGGGTGCGGAGGCAGCCCGAAAAGTTCTTCGCCTTCACCCCGTCCATCACGTCCACGCGGGGCTGCCCGTCCTCGGTGGCGGAGATCAGGATCAGGTTCTGCCGCAGCGGGTTCTCCGTGTTGCCCATCAACACGCACTCATCGCCCGCCTCCGGAAGGGAAGCACCGAACTCCCCTTCAGGCACGAGGATGGAGTCACCCTCCACGCCGGCCACCTCCACCCAGTACCCTTTCAGGTTACCGCCGGTGAACGTGGCGCAACGCATCAGGTCATGGGCCTGAAAACTGTTGTCCTGCTCGAAGGTGATCTTCCAGTATCCGTCTTCCAGTACGGCGGTCTTTATCTTCCCGTTGGCGGCACTGACGCACAGCATTCCGCCCACGCTGCGTACCTTCTCGATAAGCAGTTCCAGCACCACCATGACCTGGCGCACCGTCAGCTTGTCAATGGTCAGGTGCGAAAGTTCTTTCTCCATCCAGAGCCGCCACCCCTCACCGAAAAGACCGTCTACGAATTTCGGACTGCGAAGCAAAGTCTTCACGACGAGCGTCAGCAGCTCGGCGTTGCCCTTGTCATCAATACCCGCATTATCCTCCTGCCCGATACCGATGCCTTCCTCGAAGGTGATTTTCTTCTTCGCACGGTCGGCCCTCTTCTTGCTGATGAACTCGGCCTGGCTCCGCCTAGCCGAGAAAAGGTTGTTGTCGGTGGGAAGTGTATTGTCCCAGCTCCGGATAATGTCCGGAAGGTTCGCGCCGGACACGGCGGTCTTCGTATAGCTGCGCACCTCGTCGATGCTGTTCGTCAGGCTTTCCATCACGCCCGTGGAAAGCGCGTCGCCGATCTCAAGGTCCACCTGCGAGGGAAGCGCCACCTTACGCGTGATTTTAGTGATACGGCTGCTGCGGAAACCCGTTTCCGGGAAATACTCCTCACTTTCCAGCCGCACGCGGCGGCCGGGGTAAAGGTCTATTCCACCTCGCTCGACATACACGTGGTCCGTCGGGCCCTTGTACACGGAGACGTCGATGGCGTTCTCCGCATTGTACGCGTTGACGGCCGTCAGGTATTCCTCCTCGGCAAGCGCGTAGTACTCGTCGGGCATGCGGATGTTCCAGAGGATATATTTGTCACCGGCTTTCGGTATGAGGTTCCCGCCGGGAAGCTGCATGTCGTCGTCATACGGCCAAATGGTGATGATCTCGAACTCCCGGGTGTCGCTGTCGTAATTCACCTCGAAATAGTAGGTGCCGTCCTCCTCCTCGCCAAGGCCGGCCAGTTCGCCGCCTTCCTGGAAAGAGACGCGTTTCACCTTTCCGCCAAGCTCGTAGTCGTTGGGGTCGAAGTTCAGCGTGTCGTCCCGGAAATAGTATATCGTGAAGGCGGTCCCGTCCTCGCCCGTCGCCTGCTCGCTGCGCACCGAGGTGACTGTACCGACGCGCCGGGGGTAGATATCCGCGAAGGCGTCCTTCTCGTAGTGGTGGTGGATGCCGTACTTCTCCACATTCACGTCCACGTATTTCGCGCCGCCGGGAAGCTGCAGCCGGCTGTGCCCGTATTTATCCGGGTCGATGTTACGGGAACTGCCGATCGGGAACAGGCGGGTGTAGAACTTCGCGCCGTCGGCCTTGTCGCGGGAGAGTTCCGTCAGCCCCTTCCCGTAGGCCAGGGTGACCTCCTCACCGTGTTCACAGCGGCAGAGGTTCACCGTCTGGCCTTCCACCCACCACTCGGCACCCGGCACCTTGCCGGCGAGTTCCTTCAGCGCGTCGGGGCAGTACTTCCCCTCGTAGTCGATCACCACGTTCTCCGTGCCCTCCACGCGGCCCACCTTCCAGTCGGTCACGCCGCCCATGCCGTCATTGACCGACTTCACGATCAGCGCCACGTGCTCACGCGGAGGGGCCGTCAGCGTGAACACCGGCTCCGGGTCGCCGTCCACCACGTTCAGGACGAGGAACCTCTTCATCAGGCTCTCGATCCCGTAGAACTTCACGTCGTACTTCCACTCCTGCATGCTGCGTTCCTCCGGAAGATACCGCTCCTGAAGCCAGTAGCGCTCACCTTCGAAGTCCACGTAGTCGTTCACTTCCAGTGCCACATATTCATACAGGGTGAAGGAGAGCGTCAGCACGTTGTCCGACTGGATCTCCTTCACCTGTGTCGAGCTGTCGTCCGGGGAAAGGACCGCCTTCGCCTGCCTGTTACTGTCATATACCGTTAAAAGCATCTTTGAACGTCGTTTGAATGGGGTTAAATGATCGGTTCGGGTTCACGGAACTTCACCTTGAAGCGACCCGCCTGCACGCCCTCCGTCCAGAGGTAGGTCAGCGGCGTGAAGCCGGAACATTCCAGGTAGTGTACGCGCAGCGTCAGGTCCAGCTGCGGGAAGTGCAGCGAGAGCCAACCCCTGTCGCCCGTTTTCAGGAAGGAGATGAAGGACATGTATCTCTTCAGCCACTCCTGCTTGGTGGCGGCATACAGAGCGAAGGTCAGCGTGACGTCGCGCGCAGCGTTGGCAACGACCAGGGAGTCGGAGTATTTCTCCCCGTTCTCCTCCCGGATGTCAACCGCCGTGTGGCCCTTCGTCCCGCTCGCGGCGAGGATGGCCTTCAGGTTGTCACGCCCCCCGCGCTTCTCCTCCGTCAGGAATACGCCGTATTCCGTCCAGACATCGGTGCCGTTCACAAGGAACAGCCCGCCCATGATCGTTTCCATGCTCATGATGATTTCATTCTTAGTCCGTCACGTATGATCCGTTTGATATCTTCCTTTATCTCGCCGAGGAAACCCGCGCTTTTACCGGTGTTCTCCGCGATCTTCGCCAGGTGCCCCTCGGCGCTGGCCATGCGGCCAGCCACGTCCTCGGTCTTCTCGTCGATGCTCACCCAGTGGTTCAGACCCGAGGTGAACATCCCCTCCAGCTTCGTGCCCTGGTCCTGCGACATGGCCGAGAAGCTCCCGGACTTGCCGCTCTGCGTCGTGGACCCGCTGTCCTCCGTGATACCGGCCGCGTCGAACAGGGCGTCCTTCTCCGCCTGCGCGGCGCTGAAGATGTCCTGGTATTTCCGGCGCAGCTCGTCGGCCTCCCTTTCTGAGAGGATGCCGTCGCTCATGAACTCCGCGAAGACCTCCTGCCACTTCTTCAGCTCGTCGGAATACGTCCCGTCAACGACGGACTTCAGGATGGCGTTCTCCAGGAACTCGTCAACGCTCGCGATCACGTCCTCCGAACCCGTCTCGAAGTCCTTCAGCAGCTCCTTCATGCCGCTCTTGATGTTATCGAACGACGTGTCCGTGATGGCTTCCTGCCACTGCTGCTGGAGTTCCAGCAGCGTGTTCGCGTCGGAGACGTACTCGTCCAGCCACTCCGACTGGTCGTACTTCCCGCTGTGTATCTTCTCCCAGATGTCCGGAAGCTCCTGCAGTTTGGCAAGGTCCTCCGGGGACAGGCGCCACAGCGCGCCCGTGTCGCGTACGTTCCGGCCCAGGTAGGAGGAGATACGGTCCCAGTCGCTGCCGCTCATCGCCTTACCGATATAGTAGTTGTTCGAGTGGTGCGAGCTGTGGTACCCCATTTTCGCCTCCAGCATCTGGCGGTCGTTCTCGATCTTCTCCCGCTGCTTCTCGTACGCGCTCCGGTAGTACTCCGTGGACTGCGCACCGCCCGAGTTCTCCATCTCGTCCGTCAGCTTCTCGATGGCGGTCGTCAGGTACTTGTTGCTCTCCGTCAGACGGTCCACCAGCGCGTTCACCTCCCTGGCGTTGCCGTGCGAGGAGAACAGCCCGAAGGTCACCGTGTCCAGGATGTCCCGGACCCCGTAGAACAAAGAACCGCCGATCTGCGTGAAGAGCTCCCCGGAAAGGATGTTCTCCAGGATGCCGTTCACCGCGCCCAGCACCGAGTCCAGGATACCGCTCACCAGCGTGCCGATGCCTTCCTTCAGCACGTCGAGGATGGAGAGCACCGCCGCGATGATCTGCCCGATGATACCGCCGCTACTGAACGTTTCGGCAAGGGTACTACCCACGCTGCCCATCACCCCGCCCATGTTCTTCGTCGCATCGCCCAGTTTGCCCAGCCCCTGGGCCACGCCGGCAAGGGAGCCGGATTTCAGGCCCTGGAGACCTTCGGCAAGACCGGTAAGGGATGCGACGGCGTTCGTGCTGGACGTGCGCAGGTCCTGGGCCGCCTTGTCGTTCGCTTCCGTAAGGGTGACCACGCTCGCCGAAGCGGCGTCGAAAGCCTCCCGGGTAGTGGCGACCACTTCCTCCGCCTCCTTTACGGCGGCGGGATCACCGCTTTCCGTGGCTTTCTTCAGCTTGTCCTGGGCGGCGGTCAGGGCGTCGGCGGCGGCCTTCTCCCTCTCCTTGGCCTCCGTCAGCTCACGCAGCGTCGTCTGGTAGGCGGCAAGGTCACGGGAGACATCCCTGAACATGTTCCGGTTAATGCCGCCCGCGCTCCGGTCCTCCAGCTTCGCGATCAGTTCGCTGATCACCTGCTTGTCCTCGGCGCTGGCGTTCTTATACTCGTCGGAGGCGGCATATTTCCTCAACTTTTCCAGCGTGGGACGCAGCTGCTCTTCAAGCAACCCGCCGAAATTTCCGAAAAGCCCGTCCCAGTCGATATCCGCCTTCAGGCTCGCGATCTCGGCGGCGGCAGTCTCTTCCTTCTGCTCCCGGGAAAGGCGCAACACCTCGCCATAGTTGCCCTCTTCCTGCGCCTTGCGGATTTTCTCCGCGTATTCCTCGGCGATGGCCAGCTTCTTCTGCTGGTAGGTGCCGTACTCTTTCAGGTAGTCGAGCATCGACTGGCGGGCGGCATCGTTCTCTTCTTTGGTCACCTTTGCCAGGTCGCCGTCACGGGCCGCAGCGGCCTTCTCACGCGCCTCCTTCAGGGAGGATTCCTGCCCGTCGGTCAGGCTGCCCTTCTGCGCGTCCCGCCACTTCTTCTCCTGGGCGGCGAGCTCGGCGATCTCCTTATCGTAGTTCAGGCGGATCTGGCGGCGGCGTTTCTCGCCGCTCTCCTTCAGAAGGTCGATCTCCGACTGGCGGTTCTTCATCTGGAGCTTCAGAAGTTCCGAGGCGCGCTGCTCTTCCGACTGTTGCTCCTTTTTAGCGGCATTCGGGTCGGGCTTCGTATGGCCGCCAAGACCGGAACTCTTGGCGAGCTCGACGGATTTCTGCATTTCAGCCTGCGCCTTCTCCAGCCACTCGTCACGCTCCTTTGTCAGACGATCCACCTCTTCCTGTTTCAGCCAGCGCCCGTTGTTGTTCCCCTTGTAGGAAGCGTTGGAGGAGAAGAAACGGTCAACCTTGCCGCCGTAACCCCACCAGGTGTCATAGTCGCTTTCCGGCTTGGCCTGCGCTTCAGCCACCTTGGCGTCAAGCTCGACCGCCTTGTTCACCATGCTCTGGGCTTTGGCCTGGAGGAAAAGCATCCGGATATAGGCGTCGCTCTTGCTGATCAGGATGTCATACCACTGGGCCAATGTGTCATAATAGCCGAAAGTCTCGCCGTACTTGCTGTTAAGTTCCTTGACCTTCGCCTTCTCCTCCTCCCTCGTGCCGGTGAACTCCTTCAGGCTCGCCAGTGTGCTCTCGATCTCGAAACGGGTCTTGATCATCTGTGCACGGCCGTCGGACTCGATTTTTGCCATTTCACGGGCTTTCTCCGCCGCTTTCTCCTGCGCGTCCGAGTATCTGTCCCAGGCAACGACAAGTCCCGTGATAACGGCCGAAAGTCCCAGCGTAAGCGTGGCCATCAGGGCCTGCGCCGCACCGGTGGAGATACCCAGGGCGACGGCCAGCCGGGTATTGGCGGCCGTCAGCAGGTTCTTCATCTTCACGACCGTCACCAGACGGAAAGCGGAATCCTTGTTCAGGGTATTGAACACCTGCTGGAGCCCCATCGTGATGGCCATCACGCTCTGCACGCGGGTCTGTATTTTCGCCAGGTTCTCGTTCTCCGAGGCGAAGAGAGACAGCGCGCCCGTGGCGGTGGTGAACAGACCGGCAAGGCCGCTCACACCGGACATGAACCCCTGGAGGTTCGCGTCATCGTTAGAGAGGATTTTCGTCTGGGTGTTCAGGTCGGCAAGCGTGTCGGAAAGGAGCGCGGCCTGCTGCGCCATCTTCCGGTACTCCTCAGTGTCCTGTTTACCTTCCAGGCGCAGGCGGGCCATGCTGTCCTGGAGCTCGCGCAGCTGCATGGAAAGGCGTTTGCCGCCCTCCCGTGTCTTCTCCTGTTCAGCCTGGAGCCCGGCAAGGGCGCCCTTTTCCTCCTCGAGCGCCTTCTTCGCGGCGTTCAGCTCATCCAGGGCGGCCACCTTGGCCTTTCCCGGAGCGGCACCCCGGTAGGCTTTCTCCAGCGACTTGATGTCGCTCTCGATCTGCCCGATGACTTCCTTCTGCTCCCGGATCCTGTCGGTCAGGCTCTTGCTACCGGCCGCGGCGCGTTCTTCCTCTAAGGAGATACGACTATACTCCTCCCGGAGGTTCCGGACACTCTTCTCCGCCTCGCGGTGTTCCCTCTCAAGCCCTTCAAGGGCCGCGCGTTCCTCGTCCAGCACCTTGCGGCAGGCCGCCACGTCGGCGGCAAGCTCCGCCTGTGCAGGCCCCGGCTTCATGTTCTGAAGCTGCGTTTCCATACGGTGCAGGTCGGAGCTCACCCCCTCGATGACCTTCCTCTGCTCCTCGATACGCGCGTTGATGGCCTCGGCCGCCTTACCGGCCTTCGAGGCAAGGATGTCAACGGCAAGGCCGGCCTTGTCAAGGCCGCCGCTCAAGTGGTCCTTCATCAGGAATTCGATTTCTACGGGCTTCATCGTTTACAGTTCTAAATTGCTTTGGTAAAATTTCACTATGTCACCGGCTTCACGGGCGGCGGATTCCGGATCGATCCCGCCGCCATCGCCTTGCGGAACTTTGGAGTCAGCTACTGACCGGCGCACGTACTTGGGGGCGTCATGGAGCATCATCACCAGCGTCTGGTAGTTTACACCCCTCAGGATATATTGCACCGTCCAGCCTGTTGCGGAAGCGACACTCCAGATAAAACCGAAGGGGCTATGGGAACCTTCGAAAACGGTCCTTAACTCCCCTTCCTTACATGGCTCAGTCTCGGTCTCATCGGGTTCGCCCGGTCCACCGACCTGATAACACTCGTAAAAGCCTCGCTGCCCATCAGGCTGATAAACTCCTCCAGGGCACCCACGAGGAAACGGTGGTCCACCCATACCCGGAGGAACCATGCGACGGGGCGTTCCAGATGACGGGAAAAGGCACCGCGGCAGAGCGTGAGGGCAACCATGCGGGAGAGGGTGACACCGTGACGGGCCATGAACTCCATGCGCTCGCGGACACTGAACGACTCCATCTCACCGGGGGAGACATCCATCGACAGGTACAGCCGGGAGATGCGGATCTGGTCTTCCAGCCGGGGACGACGCATGGTCACACGCAGACGCAGCGCCCTCCTCATGAAAGGAAGCCGGAACTCCCTCAAGGGAAGGGAGACGCCCCGGTCAAGCAACGCCTCAGACGCCTCCCTCTGCACCATTCTTGCCTTACGATCGTCCATACGCTATGCCGATGCTGTGTCGTTGATCTCGTACGGGGCGCTGCCGTCGGCCGGCTTGTTCACCTTCAGCTGGCATTCGATCTTGGAAACCTCCGTAAGCGTCAGCTTGCCGCCAAGGTTCGCAAGGATCGTACCGTTCGGGATCGTCATCGTCTGGCCGCTCACGAACTTGATGGCCCACTCGCCGGAAAGCTGCACCAGCTCGGTCGGGGCCTTCCAGCCCGTGGGAGCGTCATCCGGACCCACCAGCGTGCCGCCAAGAACGGCCTTGATGTTCTTGTAGTCAAGCTGGATAAGGTTGAACGTGGGCGATACCTGCCCGTTCTTTTGCAGAAGCGTCAGCACGGGGGCGTCGGGAACCTGTTCGGCCTCGACATCCACGCTCTCGGGCTTCGTCCCGCCCCAGTCCCAGCTGCCCTTCTCGATCCAGCCGATGGTCGCGGCGCCGAACGTCACGACGGCGATGCCGTAGATAAAATTCTTATTCTTTTCCATTTCGTCTCTTGATTAAAAAGGTTGATACTATGCCGGATGCCATACCGGCGATAAAGGCAATCAGGGCGATTTTAACGGGGTTAAAACGCCGTTTGAACTCCGTTTCAGCGGTTTTCGTGGCACTCACGGTGTCGCCCCGGATACGGGTCAGCTCCTCCCCGTACCAGAGGACCAGACGCTGGAGGCTGTCACAGGTGGAGGTCACCACCAGCGTGTCGCCCCTGGACGTCACGTCCACGCCCGCCTGACCGTTCTTTCCATGATAGGAGGCACCGGCAGGAAGAGCCAGCAGGTCAGCTGCCGGAATCTTCAGCGTCAGGGCCGACGCCGGGAGGCCCGCCATCACCAGCCCCCGACGCACGGACCTTGCGCTGTCCGCGCTTGCCGAGGTACTCTCCTGAATCCGGGTCTGGCTCTGTCTTCGGAAGCTCGCGCAGCCCGTAAAGAACAGGGCAGTCATCATGATGACGGCAACTGTTAGCCGTGTCAATGGCCTTCCTAAGACGCGCCATCTCGCGCTTGGTGGCCTGCAAATCCTTGCGTGTCGCATTCAGTTCGTCTTTTAAGGGTTCTACAATGTTATCGATCAGGATGCGCGTGGCGTGCTCGGCGTTGTCAATACGTACCGTCTCGGCTTCAGCGGTAGCCTTCTCCGCTTTCGCCCTCGCTTCCCTGACCGTTGATTTCAGGGTGATGATGGCTATTAGCGTGGCTACCAGACCGCCGCCCAACACCAGATTCATAACTGCACTGAAGTCCATACGCGCACTGGTCTTTCAGGTCAAAGCCTATTTGCCGACATCCTTACCCGCAAACAGCCCGATGAGCCACTGGACAAAGCCCGTATCGGCAATACCGTTGGACACAAGGGACGCACCGAACCCGTAACACAACGCGATATACCACGTGGCATCAGCGACAAAACCCGCATCCAGCCACCATAAAAGCATGGCGGCCACAATGCCCACACACCAGCTGACAATCTGTGTCGCCAAGCCCTGCATTTTTGGGAACAGGGCCTTGATCCCTTCCGTGAGCAACACCACGCCGCCGACAAAACCGGCAAAGGTGGCGATCATCGCGCTATAATCGACTTCCGGCACTGTACCGGTTTGGGCAAAAGCTGCTGACACGAATCCGAGCATCAGCACAAAGAATAAAAGAAATCTTTTCATGAAAGTTGTTGATTTATTGAGTTATACCTATTGATTGAAGCCACTTCTGTACATCGAAGCTGGGGCAGGCTTTGGCCGCCAGTTCGTTATGCCCCACGATACGCACGTCCGGGAAACGGCGGTGGAAGTCCTTCACGTACTTCTCAAGCGCACGCTTCTGGCACACCGTACGCGTGTCCTTGGGAGTCCGGCCGTCCTTTTCGCACCCGCCGGCATACACGATATGGCGGCTCACGGAGTTGTAGCCGGCCACACCGTTGGTGATCTCCCAGGGGTCCACGTTCGCGTCCTCGTTGTTGTCCGCCAGGCGCTCCACGCCGCCATTCAGATGGAACAGGTCGGTATAGCCCACCTGTTTCCAGCCGCGGCCGCCCTTTGACACCGGGTTCGTGTGCCAGGCGCGGATATCCGCACCGCTCACCTCACGCCCTTCAGGAGTCGCCGTACAGTGGATGACAAGATATTTCAGCTTTCCCATCACGCACCGCCTTCCTCCTCGTCAACGGCCGCCTGGGACAACACTATATCCACCGTCTTCGTCTTGTCGGAATCCAGTGTCACAACCAGGTTTCCTGCTTTCGCTTTGCCACTGGTATTCTTTTCAGCGGTAACTTTCAAACCGTCATCGGTACCAACAACAGTGAAACCGGCCGGAGCGGCACTGACACTGTATTCACCGGATGCTGTAATTGTCACTTCCTTGCTTTCTCCGGCAGCCTTGAATGACAGTTCCTCCACATCCGAAGCGAGAGTCTTTTCCGAAGACTTGAACACCGGAGATGTACGGGTATCCAAAACCACCATTTCCTCTCCGAATGCGATATTCGTATCGGCTTTCATCAGTAGTTTGAAGAAATAAAGCTCACTGGCATTGGCAATCTTATCGATTTGGATCACATCCTGATCGTCCTGCAGGTTGACTGCGGCGAACCAGTTACCGTCTGCATCCGGAGAACAGAGAGTGGCCACAATCAGATCATCCGGCCATGCTGCCAGTGTCTCAATAGTAATGCCCTTGTAACGTTTGCTGTTTACATCCGTTTCGGAAGCATTCTTACTCTCACGTTCAGTCAGTTCGTCATCGTATTTGTCAAAGTCGTCGACACTCATCACCAGACGGAGGTTCGGATTACTGCGCAGGGCTTTGGGAATAGCCTTACGGACAGCCTTCAATTTTTCGAGCATCGTGGTCTTACTGGTAGAAACGATAATCAATTCGGTATCTTTGGCGGCTTGCGTCAAAATTCCATTCATCAAATGGTCATCATCGTCACCGAACTCACCATTGATATAATGATCACCCAACTCGAATTTCACCTGCTTGATCAACTCTTCCAACAGCGCATTCTGCCCCTCCGGAGGAAGTTCGGCAAAGACCAGATTTCCTTTCGGCTGCCATTTACGCCAGATATGTTCGAAGGCTCGGGGATTAAACACTGTGAAGGCCATAAAATCCACAGGGTCCAATGATTTCTCACTGTAATTGAAGTTACCTTTCGAATCTTCAACCTGGGGATTTTCCTTACGTTTCTGTAACATCTTACCGCTCTTGATACGCGGAAGGCTGATTTTTTTCTCCACACCGGGAATAACATAGATCAGTCCCTTTTCTACGATTTCATTTCCGGTGGCGGCGAGCGTCAGGATCTTCTCCAGTACCTCACCGTTGTAATTGGTATTTCTTACTACTATTGCCATAACATACTGTTATTTACGGTTCAACTTGTCCTTGATCTCCCTCATGCGCTTGTTCCAGGGACTTTCCTTGTCCGGATTCAGATGAAGGTCGGTCATGACCTTGCGCTTGGGGGAGAGTTTCTCCAGCGCCTTTTCCCCGTTCTCGCGGTCCTTGGACAGAAGGTTCTCATAGATGGGCCGGGTAGTGGCGTCGATACGCCCGTCATTCTCCGCGTCATCAAGCAGTTTCTTACGCGCGGCGGCGTCATCCGCATCCGCCTTGTCCTGGAACACCTTCAGTTCGCCCTTCAGGCGGGTGACTTCGGCATCAAGGCCCGGAACTTTCCCGGCCTCCGTTTCCAGAAGACCGACCTCGCGGAGGAAATCGTCGTCCGTCACGCAGTTCTTGAACCGCGGACGTTTCTTCAGTTCGTCTAAATTCATGTTGTTCTCGTTTTGTGGCTTGTGCAGCCGGTTATTGAATATTTGGAATACCTCGTCGGGGGTACTGTCCTCGGGAACGGGATCGGCATCATAGATACCGTCGATAAGGCCCAGAGCCAGCGCCTCGTCGGCACGGAGCCAATGGTCCTTGCCGTCGAAATACAGCGAACGGATCTCATCCTTGTCACGGCCCATACGTGCGGCATACATCTCGCAAAGCGTGTCCTCCAGGGACTCGATCTCACGGATGCAGCCCAGCATCTCGTCCTTGTTGCCGTAACAGCTTCCCTGCACGCTGTGGAGCATCAGGCGGGCATAACGGCTCATCTGAACCGGCTTCCCGCAAAGGGCGATGACGCAGGCCATGCTGGCGGCGATGCCGTCCACGTAGATGGTGATATCCGCCTTGCTGTTACGCAGCGCGTTGAAAATGGCGATACCGGCATATATCTCGCCGCCGTTGCTGTTGATACGCACGTCAATCCTGCCGGACTGGGCTTCGGCCTCCAGGAGCTCGCGGGCGATATCACCGCTGCGCACATCGTCATAATCGCCGATGTCACCGTAAAGCAGGATGCAGCAGGCGTCCTTACCGGGTATGATGTTGAAAAACTTTCTCATGCTTCCTGTCGTTTTAAGCGGGTGTCCCCGCAAAGTTCACGGTGCGAAATTAGGGGGATTAAAGCCGTTTTTCAAACCGCGTATTCATCATGCGGACTTTAAAACGTTGTCATGACGTTTTAAAGTGTCATCATGCGGCACGCGTTTTTTTCCGCCCCTTTTCCTTATCAATTTTGCACCTAAAAAAGGAGGCAATATGACCGAACTAAGCATGCAACAGAAAAGGGAATGGGCGAAGACGCTCTACCTGAAGGAGAACCTCACACAGCAGGAAATAGCCGAACGCGTGGGAGTGTCACGCGTCACGGTGAACAACTGGATAGGCAAGAACGGATGGGAGATGCTCAAGACATCCATCACCATCACACGCGAGGAACAGCTGAAAAACCTGTACCGCCAGCTGACCGAACTCAACAACGCCATCATGGCAAAGCCGGAGGGGGAACGTTTCCCGAACGCCGCGGAGGCGGACACCATATCCAAACTGTCCAACGCCATCAAGAAGATGGAGACCGAAGTCGGGCTCTCGGACATCATATCCGTATTCTCAAACCTGCTCAAATGGCTGCGTGCGTCCGACCCCATGCAGGCGAAGGAGGTGACGCCCCTGCTTGACGCGTTCGTCAAATCAAAAGTTTCATGACCATGGCAAAGAAAAGACTCACACCGCAGGACAGGACCGCACTGGCCGAATGGGAAGGGCTGGTGGCATCCATACACGAGAGCTCGGACATCAACCCCGCGGACACGGACGCGGAAATACGCGCACGAAGGGAAAGGCTGGAGAAGGACGACGAGGAGTGGTTCAAATACTACTTCGCCATGTATTGCACCTGCGAACCCGCCGCCTTCCACAGGAAAGCCACCGGACGGCTGATGAGGAACAAACGCTGGTACGAGGTGCGCGCCTGGTCGCGCGAGCTGGCGAAATCCGCACGCTCCATGATGGAGATCTCCAAACTGGCGCTGACAAAAAAGATACGCAACGTGCTGCTGATCTCCAACTCGCAGGACAACGCCCAAAGGCTACTGCTGCCATTCATGGCCAACTTCGAGGAGAACCAGCGGATCATACAGGACTACGGGACGCAGAAGAAACCCGGGTATTGGGAAACGGGGGAATTCACCGTCATGGCGGGATGTTCCTTCCGCGCCATCGGCGCCGGGCAGTCACCACGTGGTACACGTAACAAGAATTTCCGCCCCGACTTCATCCTGGTGGACGATATCGACACCGACGAGGAATGCCGGAACCCGGAACGTATCAAGACCAAATGGAAATGGCTGGAGGAAGCCCTGATACCGACCATGTCCGTATCGGGAAACTACCGCGTACTTTTCAACGGGAACATCATCGCAGCCGACTGCTGCATCAAAAGGGCCATCGAGAAGGCTACGGAGCTGAAGGGAAAGGGAATCGGGCACGTGGACATCATCAACATACGTGACAGGAACGGGCTCTCCGTATGGCCCGAGAAAAACTCGGAGGAGGATATAGACCTCTTCCTCTCGCTGGTCAGCGCGGCGGCACGACAGAAGGAATTCTTCAACAACCCCGTGGCCGAGGGCGAGATATTCAAGGACATCATCTACGGGAAAGTGCCGGCGCTCTCGAAGTTCAAATTCCTGGTCATCTACGGTGACCCCGCACCCGGAGAGAACAAGACAAGGAAGAGCTCCACGAAGGCGGTGTTCCTGCTCGGCAAACTGGCAGGGAAGCTCTACGTCATCAAGGGGTTCCTCGGAAGGGAGACGAACGCCACGTTCATCGAGTGGTACATCAGACTGCTGGAGTTCGTGAACGGAAAAACGAACGTGTACTGCTACATGGAGAACAACAAGCTGCAGGACCCTTTTTTCCAGCAGGTGTTCCAACCCATCATCAGGCGCATACGCCGGCAAAGGAAGATATCACTGTACATCCAGGGGGACGAGGAGAAGAAGACGGACAAGGCAACACGTATCGAGACGAACTTGGAACCCCTCAACAGCGAAGGGAATCTCATTTTCAACGAGGCGGAAAAGGACAACCCGCACATGAAACTGCTCACCGACCAGTTCAGCCTCTTCAACCTCATGCTGACCTACCCGGCGGACGGGCCCGACTGCGTGGAGGGAGGAAACCGCATCATAGACTGCAAGGCGCACCAGGCGGAAAAGCCGGCCGTCATCTCCACAAGGAAGATGCGGGCGCACAACAAGTACAGACTGTAAACTTTAATACTTTACCCACATGAGCAAATTCATCGAACTTACTGATTACGACGCGAGCATCCACCGCGAGATACTGGATGCCGTGACAAGGGAGGACGACGCCGTCGTGGAGATATGCGAGGACCGCGCAATCGCCGAGATGCGCTGCTACCTTTCCAAAAGGTACAACTGCGACAGGATATTCACAGCCTCCAGGGAGGACAGGAACCAGCTGGTGCTGATGATGGCCATAGACATCGCCATCTACCATGTCATCAGCATACACAACCCGCAGAGCATAAAAGGAATCCGCAAGGAACGCTACGAGAGGGCCGTCGAATGGCTGAAAGCCGTGGCGGCCGAGGAGATATCCGTGGACGGTTTACCCCTGCTTCCCGAAGAGACAAGGGCGGCAAAATCAAATTTCCTTATCAAAAGCAACCGTAAACGTGTAAACCACTGGTAACATGAGTAAAAGACAGAAAAGGGCCGGAAAGATAACCACCAGCGGGAATCTGCCGAGGCCCGGGCAGAAAGGACCCGCGACCATCATACTGACACAACCCAGGCGCTTCGGAATAGACATAGCGGACTATATGCTGGCCATACGCTCCTTCGAGAACGTGGACTATTCCAGGAGGTTCAGACTGTATGACCTCTACAGCGACATACTCATGGACACCCACCTGACAAGCGTCATCGAAAAACGGAAAAACGCAGTGCTCGCCGCAGCCATCGAGTTCAGACGGAACGGGAAGCCCGACGAGAAGATAAACAGACAGATACGATCGCCCTGGTTCCGCCGGCTCATAGGGGATATCCTGGAAGCGAAGTTCTGGGGATTCACGCTCGTGCAGTTCTACCGCGAGGGCGAATGGGTGAACTACGACCGCATACCGCGAAAGCACGTCGATCCCGTGCGAAGGCTCATACTCCGACACCAGACGGACACCGCCGGGACATCCTGGGACGAGTACCCCGACCTGCTGTTCATAGGGGACCCGGAAGACGCCGGGATGCTCGCGAAGGCGGCCGTATGGGTGATTTACAAGCGCAACGACGTGGCCGACTGGGCGCAGTTCGCCGAAGTGTTCGGCGCGCCCATCAGGGAATACACATACCCCACCGATGACGACGAGGCAAGGCAGAGGGCGCTGGCAGATGCGGAAAGCACCGGAAGCATGGCGGTGTTCGTGCACGCCCAGGAGACGGTGATGGAGCTCAGGGAGGCGGCGAACAAGACAGGAAGTGCTGACCTATACGACAAGCTATGCGAGCGATGCAACAACGAGATATCGAAGCTCTTCCTCGGGAACACCCTCACCACCGAGGCGTCGGACAAGGGCACACAGGCGCTCGGGACCGTACACAAGGACGTCGAGGAGAAGGTCACGGCAGCAGACAGGCAGGACATTCTGGACGTGCTCAACTACAACATGACAGACATATTCGCCATGCTCGGGATAGATACCAACGGCGGCGAGTTCTGCTACCCGGAAAAGAAAGTCATCGAACCGGAAAAGAAGATGACCATCCTCACGCAGCTGCGCACCAGCTTCAGCCTGCCGGTGGGGGACGACTACCTCTACGAGGAATTCGGGATCGAGAAGCCGGCAAACTACAACGAGTTGAAGAAGCGCCAGGAGGAGAAAGCGGCGGAAATCGGGGCGGTGAAAGAGAAAGCGGCAACCGCCGGAAAACAGGGAAATGAAGAGGAGGAAATACCGGAGACCGGCAAAGGGACACCCAAAGAGAAGAAAAACGCCCTTAAAAACGTGTACAACCGGCTGAAACGTTTTTTCGCGGAAGCCCCGGGGGAAGACGGGGCGACTTTAGAGTGGTGATGAACGACCTCTACCGGCTGGAGAACAGGCAGGTGGAAAGCACGTTCACCTTTGACGACGAGTTCCTGAAGAAGGCCCTGAAGAACATCTACAGCAAGGAATTCCATCCCATGACCGACATCGAGGAGAACCTGTTCGAGGCCGCGTGGAAAACGATGAACAAGGCCACCGACAAGGGGTTCGGGGCAAGGAAGCCCGATGATCCGGATTATGACTTCTACCGCGAAATACGGACGAACAACGCCGTGTTCGCCGCGTTCAAGGTACACCGGGCACAGAACGACATGGCGGCGCTACTGCTGGACGAAAACGGCAATTTAAGACCGTTTGAACAGTGGCTGAAACTCGTCATGCCCATAGCGGACCACCAGATGGTAGACTGGCTGCGCACCGAATACGACACGGCCGTCATACGGGCGCACCAGGCGGCCGACTGGAGGCAGTTCGAGAGGGAGAAGGATATCCTGCCCAACCTCAAATGGATGCCCTCCACATCCGTGCACCCGGGAGCGGACCACCGCGTATTCTGGGGAACCATACGCCCCGTCGATGACCCGTTCTGGAACGAGCACAGGCCCGGGGACAGATGGAACTGCAAGTGCGGGCTTTCATCAACCGACGAGGAGCCAACGCCGGTACCGGGAAGCGGACCGGACAACAAGCCCCAGCCCGGGCTGGAGAACAACCCCGGAAGGGACGCCAGACTATTTTCCAACAGCCATCCTTATCAAAAGGAAGCGCACAAGGGAGCGAAGAAAGCGGTGGACGCACTGACAAGGCGCATCAACGGGATGATAGCCGAAATGCCGGACAACCTCACACCGGAGGAGAAGGAGGCCATCGCGCTGAACAACCTCAAAATGGAAAAGGCGCTGGGCATCACCAAAGGAAAGCCCATGACCGTGGAGGAAGCCGACAAACAAAATGCAAACCCGAAACACAGGGAAGAATATATCCTCGATCTCAACGGCAGATACATGGACAAGTCAGGCCACCGGTACAGCAAGAACCCGGACTATAAACCTTCAGACAAGCAGTATGCAGAAAACTGCCAGACATGTGCCCCGGCCTATGCCTTGCGGTTAAGAGGATTCGACATCACGGCGAAAGGCATCACCACAGGCTCGAAACTTGAATACCTGAGCAACGGACACGCCTTCGAGGTATGGAGGAACATGGACGGGACACCGGCTCGACATACCAGCATCAACAGCTGGCTCATAGCAAAAGGGTATCAACAAATGACGCCCAAACGCTACATGGAATTCTTTAACGAGGTATGCAGGGAGGAAGGCGTATATGAGCTCGTCATTGGCTGGAGGGGAGGTTCGGGACACGCCACCATCCTTCAGCGGTTCGCGAACGGGGAATTACGGTACATTGAACCGCAAAGCGACAATTCCAAGGGATCCGGAATGGAGTGGAAAGACGTCAGATACCTCTGCGACAGAGGTGCCGCCAACTCACACAACTGCAGGGGGATAATGAGGATAGACAACAAGCTATTCAACACCGACTTCATCAGCATCTTCGATGCCGGAGGTGTATAAATCAATGAAGTCGAACACGCCCGGACCTGTCACCTCCATGGCCTCGCCGTCCTTGAAGAGATAAAGGAAGGGGAAACCGACAGTGGCATCATCCGGAAAACGGAACAGATAAGCCTCCTGACCCTCGTGATTACCAAGGTAATCGAAGGAATCGCCGTACTGTTCTATAAGCGGCCGGGCCTCGTTCTTTACTTGTTCGGGTACATTCATAATACATGGCAGGCACGTAAAATATGCCTCGCCTGCAAAAGTATAAAATTATTTTTTTAATTCAGTCATTCATGGACATAAAAGAATATTCAAAGCTGCTAAAAGCCAAACGCAAGGAGATGGACGACCTGATGAGACGCAGGATGCCGGTCATCGCCGGACGGATGGCGAAGGACCATTTCCAGGACAACTTCCGCCAGGAGGGGTTCGTGAACGGGGGACTACACCCGTGGCCGAAGGCGAAAAGGCTGTCATCCGGAAGGACGGACGCGGCCGGGAACTACGGGACACTGCTCTCCGGAAGGAACCATCTCTTCAGCTCCGTCAAATACGTGCCGGCGGACTACCGGGTGAGGGTGGCGGACGAACTTGTCTATGCGCCCGTCCACAACTGGGGAGGGGAAGTGAATCCGACTGTCACGCCCCAAATGCGGCGTTTTGCATGGGCGAAGTATTACCAGGCTTCAGGCAAGGCTAAAAAAGCCGCCACGGGCAAAAGAAAGGGCAAAAAGAAGGGTTCTGCCGTAAACAATGAGCCACAGGAGAACCCGGAAGCGCTGAAATGGAAAAGACTGGCGCTCACCAAAAAGAAGAAGCTCCGGATCCGGATACCGCAGCGGCAGTTCCTCGGGGAAAGCAGCGAGCTCTCCGAAAGGATCACGGAAAAGGCGGAAAAAGAAATCAGGAACATTTTAAACTTATAAAGACATGGAAGAAATATTCATCGCGATCATGGAACGCATCGCCGAAATGATGCCGGAGCTGTCATACATTGACGAGGATTACGGACAGCTCGAAGCCGGGGCGGAGGAGGACCACTACCCGGTAACCTTCCCCTGCGTGCTCATAGGGAACACCGAATCGGACTGGAACGACATCGGGTACGGGGTACAGAAAAGCGTGTCGTCCGTCACTGTAAGGCTGGCCGTCGACTGCTACGATGACACGCACTACTCCTCAGGCACCTACGACAAGGTAAGGGAACGGCAGCTAAAGGCCAAAGAGCTGTACAAGGCACTGCAGGAGTTCCGGTGCACGGAAGAGGCCAGCCCGCTGGTCAGGGTAAAGAGCCGGGACTATTCGCTGCCGGGAAACATCAAGGTGTACGAGACCGTGTATGCCTTCACGCTGCACGACGAATCTGCAATGCAAGAAGGCGCGGCAAGGTTTATTCGCCCGTAAAGAGCGAAAGCTGGACAGCTGTCAGGCGGGGTTTCTTCACTTTCGGGACGGGCTTCACCTCCAGGTCCTTCAGCTCCCGGCACTTGCGACGGATGATGGACATGATACGTTCCTCCGAAATGAAAAACTCCTGCCGGGACAACACCTTCAGGGCGTCATCAAAGCGCAGGCGCTGCACCTCCGTCCAGTAATAGTAACGGCGGCACAGGGCTTCATCACGGAGTTCTATCAGGTTCTTGTCTCGTCCTTTGGCCATAAGTGCAGGGTATATGATGCAAAATTAGGCATTTAACCGGGGATGTTGATAAAAAAAAGCCGCATCGTGCTGGGATGCGGCGTTTTTCTGTTTAGAGTGTGAACGGAATTCACATGGTCATCAGCTCGGTGTCGTCCTCGCCCGGCACAAAGGGCTCGATACGGGTGATCACCTTGCTCTGCACCTTCACCCGTCCGCTCCCCTTGCAGAGGGGACATCTGGCGGATGCCGGGGCACCTCCCTGGTCGGTGTAGAAAACACGTCCCTTGCCCTCGCAGTTCTTGCAGGCCATGACGTGCGGCGCGATGTTCTTCGTCTTCTCCATGACTACAACCGGCAGAATGAGGGTTCGATACGGTGCCAGACACCGTTTTCGTCACGTTTGTGGAAATAGTAGTTCACCGCGGTCTTGTACACCACGTTGCTCTCACGGAAGAGGTCCATGATCTCCGTGTACTCGCTGTCGAAACGGTCCTCGAGCTCGTACAGCTTGCTCACGGACTTGTAGTCCAGATCGCCCTGGCGGTTGCGCTCGATCATGGTCATGCCGAGCTGGTACATCGGGTCGTCGGTACCCAGCTCGCGCCCCATGGCGTAGCGCTTCAGGTAATCCACCAGGCGCTCGGCGGCAAGGTCGGCACGCTCGTCGAAACTCTTCACCTTGTTGCTCCTCACCTCCAGCTTCATGTCACCGTCCACGATGGTAAAACTCGCCTGCTCGTCCTTGCGCAGCTGGCCGTATTCACGCATCACGGCACGAAAGGCGGCGGCCTCTTTCTCCACCCAGTCGCGGAACGCCTTCACATCATCCACGACCGGAAACAACTTGTTCTTCACTTCAAGCATGAACTGCGCGCGAAGCCCCTCGTAGGCGTCGCGGCGGTTGCGCTTGTTTTCCTTCTCTTCCTGCTGGAGCTGTTTCAAAAGCTCCCTCCTGTCCTGGACGGACAGGCTTTTTAATTGTTCTTTCAAGTCCATAACTGAAAAATTAAATGGTTGCTATTGTTGTTTATTCTCACGTTTACGGCGGATGGCACGCAGCTTCACCTGCAACGTGTCCAGCGCCTCACAGTCAAGTTCACGGAACTCCTTGCCGGCGATACGGCTGTCCCGGCAGAAAGCGTTCACCTGGTCCCAGTCGGCCGTATCGATGCCCAGCAACTGCATCTGGTGAAGCACCGAGGAACGCTTCTGGCGGAGAATCTTCCGGAGCTGTTCCTGATAAGTGGGCGGTACCAGCTTCTGCATGGCGGACACGGCGGCACTGTATTCCTTCAGCGTCATGTCACGCAGGCTCGTGGTGCGGCCGTCCGTGTACTGGGAGACGATGCTTTCCTTCAGTGCGTCACGATCCGATGTCGGAAGGCGGTTCAAAAGGCTGTAAAACGCCGAGTAATTCTCGGGCTTGTTTAGCCGTTTACGGGTGTTGATGTCTATCTGCATGGTACTTACTGTTTTAAATTATTTTAAAAGGCTGCCCCTATTCATCACGAACCGGGACAGGTTGCTACTTTTGTAGCTGCAAAAATCAAAAAATGTTTAACTCTAAAAAAACAATTCAATATGATTAGTGAATACGACTTCGAACGTCTCATGATCCAGCAGTACGTCCTCTACAAGAAGTTAGTCCAAATTCAGGACAAAGTCAACGGAAGAAACATCTCACGATCTGACATTATTCTGTTTGATGACTTCAAAAAAGAAGTGGACATAATCCAAAAAATCATGAGAGAAAAGAAAATCAACTCCTAAAGTACTCCCCTCCGAAATTCTCTGGCGGGTAGTAAAAGGTCTTTTTGCACAATAGGATACCGAACAAACGGTATTCTATTGTCGAACTGGTAACATATTTGCCGGTATCGGTCTGTACCCTGAATATTATTTGTATCATATATGTACTTATTTTACTGGTTAATAACTTCAACCGACACCACGCTGTCCTTGCGGGTGTTGATCGCCATAATGTATCTGTTTCCCTTCTGGCCTTTCTCGTAAAGGTAGGCCCAGTTCTCATCCGTTTCCACATAACCGTGGTGATCGACGGGAAGGCCGAAACCGTTCACGATCTGCACACGGACCTTCAGACCCTCGAATTTCTTGAATATGTTGCTCATAACGCTATTGTAACTACAGGTTTCTCAAGTTCCCTCAGACGGGCCTCCGGGACATCCTTCAGGATGGCGGCAGCCAGCTGCGAATCCCGCGTCTCGACAATCGCCCAGCCCTCCGTCTTCGTGGAGGCACTGATTAGCATCTGACGACGCGGCTCAAAACACGTCCAGTTCAGAAGGACGCTGCTCAGCCTCTCTATCGGAAGACCAAGCTGGTGCAAATTCTCACTCGTGTTCATGACCGTACTTGCCTGTGATGAATCCGCCCCTCATGTAAACACCTTGGCCGTAAAGGCCCTGACCGGTAAAAGCCCCGGATACCCTATCCGAACGCTTCTGTCTTTTTCCTGTTTTCCTTTTCATTCCGCCATTGATTTTATGGTTATCTTTCATCAGTTCACGTTCAAATCCCCACAAGATGGGACAACATTGATATCCGTCTTTCTGGTGTAGGCCTGCATGAGTGCCATGGAAAGCAGCATATAAACACGGCTGTTGGCCTTGACAGTCCCCGAAATGGCGCCGACAACATGCTCACCCTTGCCGGTGATGATCGAGCCGGTCATCTGTTCAAGACCATCCGGATGGTCCTCACTGGCCGCAACGCTCATAAAGGCGCTAAGGTCGTTCTCCTTACAAAAGTTCTCCACGTACCGGCAGAGTTCCATTACTGCCGCTTTCTGTTTCTCTGTAATCATTTTAGTAAAATTTTAATAGTTAATAACTATATGTTGAAATCGCGAAATCTCTTTTTGAGCACTGCTCGAACATCGTCTCCTCCCAGTCCGGCTCATCATCCTGGGGAAGATCGTCCTCATCAAGTTCCACCTCCCCCTGGTAAATCAGGTACCGCGCCTCCAGGAAGAAGAGGACCACGCGGCGCAGGAACTCACGGGCCGAGGCGATGCCGTGTCTTTCCATGAAGGCGGCGATACGCTCCGGGCCGATGGTGTTCGTGCGGATGTTCACCAGACGCTGCCGGCGGAAGTCCTTCAGCGTGCTGCCCTTTATCCCGAGCACGCTGTCAGCGATACGGCCGAGGTTCTCCGGGATATGGTAACCGGAACCGTCGTCATCCGTCCCCACCAGCAGTTCGGCAGCAGCCGTCAGCATACCCTCCACGCTCATGCGCTGGGCGGCGGCCGTCTCCTTCAGGAACACGTACTGGTAGTTGCTCACGTAGGTATGTATGAGGTAGCCTTCCGGGCGGCGGAACACCTCTTCGGAAGCAAGCTCCATCGAAAGGTTGTTCAACGTCACACCGGCACCGCAACAGAAGGCGCACACCAGGCGGACGGCAAGACGTTGGCGGTTGCCCCAGCCGCCGGCGATGATGGCACGCTGCAGGCTGCCGGCAACAGCCGGATCCATCTCGAAGAACAGCACCGACTTCTCCTGGCGGCGGAAGAAGAACGACATGTCAGGAATACGGTCCATGCAGAGGAGGATGCGCCGGGTGGCCGTGGAGACCCTGCCGCCCTCCCTCATGCGGATGTAGGACTTCACCAGGTGGTTCATCACCACCGTCATGTCGGAAAAATGATGGTCGGCAACCTTCCCGCGGAACAGCTCATGAAGCAGAACGGGCAGCTTCACAACGTAGTTGTAATATTCCTTTCTCATGGCTCACTTGCTTGAAGGTTTCCAGTCCACTGTTATAATCGCATCCAGCTCACCGCTGCCGCCACACACCGGGCAGGATACATGCACGTCCTCGCGGCTGCCCTCTTCCGTCCCCCAGAACCAGCCGTTGCCATTGCAGTAACCACACTTGTGGCCGGTACTGACGAAGTTCTCACGGTTAGGCCCCTTACACATATAGGCGGGAGGACAAATCTCCAGCTGTTTCTTTATCCTGCTCATGCCTGGCCTCCTTTCTGTTTCGGTCCCGCCACATTCCAATAGTCATAGGCGCCCTTCTCCCAGATTGTGTATTCACCGGTGGCTCCCTGATAACGTCCCTTACTGAAGGCGACGTAGCCCTCCACCCATATCTTCAGGTCGGCATCATACATCACGCTCGTGGCCGCATCACCTTTAGGATTCTTGCCACGGGCATGGCTGATGAAAACAAACAGCTTGTCCGGAAACTCCTCCTTCAGCTGGATATAGTCACGATACGTCATCTGGGTGTATTGGAAGCTGTCAATGATCACGATGTTGAAACTCTTATGACGCCGGAGCCTGATCTTCAAGGTGGGGATGTCCTCCTTGATGAACGCCAAATGGCGGCTTACCTCGGCCATACCAAAGCGCCGCAGGTTATTCTGGACTGTCAGGGAAGTGCCTTCCTCCAGGGAGTTGAACGCCACACGGTCATACTTGCAAAGTTCCTTGCAGAGCTGCATCACAAAAGAGGTCTTGCCGTTACCGCTATTGCCCCACACGAACCAGCAGCCCCGGACTTCCGGAGTGTCGAAGGCGTCCTTCCATTTCCCCTCGAAAGGGAACACGTCATACTTCTTGTTCAGGATGTCCCTGACATTCAAGGCGCGTCTCATGCCCGCTTTTTTATTATCCCTTTTCTCCTCTTCCATGGTCAGAACAGTTTTAGTTGTCGGATATTGTCTATTCGGTCAAGCACGGCCTGACGTGCGGCACCCCGCATCTTCTCATGGCAGAGCATCCAGCCCAAAGCCCACAGAAGGGCATTATCACGGGTGGAGAACTGTCCCCATTTACGTCCCGGATTGAAACCGGCATCGGAACTGTCCACCTGCATGTGCACACCGGCAACCCACCAGCCGTCCTGCTGCCCCACAAGGGCATCCAGGTAGTCGCGTCCGTTACGGTAAACGGGGACAGTCTCGTATTCCGTCAAGACAGGGTAATCGATCCAGGGAACGGGAAGCTGCCCGCGACCGTCAATCTTCAGGTATTCAAATTTGTTTTCCATATCCTTAAAATTACGTTTGAACGGTATTTGAACGGGGGTCATTCCCCCGCCATGCGTTTCACCTTGTGAATGGACTTCCTCACACGCCGCAAATCAAAGTCACATGTCGAGGCCTCCTTTATCACGCTGTCGATATCTTTCTTGTCAGTCACACCGTTGGCGGAACAGATCGCGAACACGTCGTTCACGTCCGTAGGCTCCAGCTCATAAAATTTCCGTCCGATACGGCTGTAGAACTCCTTGTAGCCGGGCTTCTGGTACCGCAGGCCGTTGCTGATGCGCTTGGCGATGTAGTCGGTACTCAAGAACACGACACCGCATTTCTCCTCCAGCTTGTTGTACAGGCTGATGAAGTAGTGGAACACCGGTTCGGTCAGCTTGTCCGCCTCGTCGAACACCAGCAGGGGCGCGTCCATCTGGATGATGTCATCCAATATAAGTCCCCACACCTCACGGATATTATACCCTTCGGTCCGGATTCCGACCGTACGGGCGATCTCGCGGACAAAGTCGCCCTTCTTCATGTCCTCCGAGCAGAGGATGTAGAAAACCTCCCTGTGCTCCTGAAGGTAAACACGGGCGGTGGTGCTCTTGCCGCAGCCGGCCTCGCCGGTCACCCAGGTGACGTTGCGCCAGCGCTGCGCGTCGGAAAGCACGCCCGTGATCTCCTGGTAGGCACCCGTCTCCACGATCTGCCAGCCCGTGGTGTCCATGCCGCCCACCTGCGAGGCGACATTGCGGAACATCTCGTCACTGATGTTCTCGTAACGGCCGTTCAGGATGTTGCTCACCGTACCCACGCTGACACCCTTCAGGCTGCCCGCGGCCTTCGTCTGGCTCGGGTACTTCGCCACGTAAGCGCGGAGGCGCTCGCTGACGGCGTTCTTCTCTTTCATTGTAATTTCCATAATCAATAATTTTTATCTTGTTATAAATCTGTCACTTATAATTTCCCGACCACCTTGCGGATGCTCACTTCCTTCTTCTCGAAGCTGTCCCATGTCACGTTGCTGATGACCTTCATGTCACGGCCGATGGAAGGACGGGCCGGCTGGCCGTATTTTCTCGTGCGACGGTCAATCTGGCGTTGCGCCTCCTTTCCGAGACCTTTCAGGTCAGGGGTACGCAGACCGTTCTGTTCCGGTGCGACACCATGTTCGTACTCGATGTCCTTGGCAACGACCTGGCGGTTTATACGCTCATTGACGACGGCCTCCTGCTGGGCGCGGATGAAACGTTTTTCGGCTTCCGTCTGCTCCTGCTGGGCACGGTGGATCATCAGCGGGAACGAGGCCACACACTCGAAACGCATCGCTCCGCCCTTGTCCTTGTAAAGCAACCGCACGCTGCTCATGTCATAGGGATCGTACTGGACATAGAACTTCCTGTAGGTATTACGCCGGCGCCATTCCAGGTCAGGCTCACCGGGAGCGGAGAAAACCTCGTAAGGGTATTTCTTTCCCTGTACCGTGATCTCGATGCCGCTGGCGGTGAACAGCGACGGTTTATCGGTCGTGTACCAGAACATCTCCACCATATCGGGAACGCTGACCGGATCGGTGGCCTCGTTCACGCTGGTATTGTACATCTCGATACGGGGGATGCCGGTGGCCGGGTGTTTCATCGAGTTCCACTGCTCACGGGCGGCGGCATACTGTTCCTTCAGTTCCTCCAATGTGGGAAGGGAGTCGATATTCGCGTTGATGAATTCCAGGTTCGGACGGCTTGTATCTCTCTTTGCCGTAACATTCTGCCCGGTGAAACCGAAAAGTTTCTTCAACACCTGGCTCTGGAAGCGGTAAAAGATGTTCTCGATCGTCTTGGACTCGCCGTTATACGGGGCTGTCGGGCGGTGGATGCGGCTGATCTTCGAGAAAAGCCCCAGCGCCGCGTTCTTCTTGTGGCCGCCCTGGTTGTCGCACACGATCTCGTAGGGTTTGTGCCGGCTCGTCTGGATAGCCATGCGGAAAGCATGGTACTGGGCGATATAGTCCTCGTTGTCGCTGATGTAATAGCCAAGAAGCACCTCGCTGTAGGCGTCCACCACCTCGTACACGCTTGTAGTACACTTGTTTCCGTTCTCATCACGGTAGTAGAGGTTCAGCTTCGTGCCGTCGCCATACCAGAGGCTGTCACGACGGCCCGGAAGGATGGTCCGGTGCTTGCGGTCATAACGCTGGTGCGCCTTCATCTCCCCATAGACCGCATCGTACCACAGGGGCTCGATACGCGGGCTGTTGAACCATTCGCGGAGGCTGCGGGGACTCTTCAGGGGCTTCCAGCCACGTTCCGGAGCGACACGGTTGTACTCCTCGAAGATCTCCATATCAGTATAAACCGGAACGCGGCTGCGTTTCAATGCAACAAGGTAACGCCCGCCGTCCTCCTCGATCTTCAGCGTGTTGCTGTTGCCGTATTTACCGCTCACAAGCACACCGTAGTTGTCGGGACGGAACTTGTTTATCAGGGCTTTCAACCGGCCCACACTGCCCGGGAGGCTGTGCCCGTACACCGGACGCCACTCCTCACTCGTGACAAGCAGAAGCTCCCAAAGGTTACGGCGGAAGCCGGTCAGCTTGTTATTGGACGAGCTCAAGCGTTTGAACTCTTCCATCAGCGCGTTCAGTACCGAGGCATTCCAGGTGTATTCCTTCTTCACGTCCACGGGAAGCGCGACCATCTCACCGTTCTTGTAGTAGCGGTAATCCTCGAAAAAGCTCTCGGCCTTCCCGTCTTTCTTCACTATGTTACGGATCATTTCCTGTCTCATTTGTTTCTCGGGTTCGCCATGACGCTCAACCCAACGTTTCTTGTATTTCTCGGGAAGGGAGGAATAGGAATATAGGGCGACATTACCCTCGCCGCCACCACGGTTGACACTTTGGATATTACCACGGTGTACATTCTGGCGTAAAGTATCGGATCGTATGATAGGATCATCGCCAGAAGTAAGTTCCTCATGGGTTGCACACAATATATTATCAAAGTATTCCATCTCCCTGTTCGATTATCAGTCCTCCAAATCATTCAAAGGGACATGCCTCTTCAACAACCGCGCCGAAGCCCCGAAGTTCAACACAACGAGAAGCTCCAATAACGGGTGGTCAAAGACCACGGAAAGCAGGATCCCGAAACTCAGACAGAAGTAAAGCACGCAAAGGCGTTGCTTATAGTTCAGCCGCATAAACCAGCGCAGCTGGTCACCGAACAATGACATCAACTCACTTTTCATCGCTTTCCTTCTTTTGAGGGTTACCACCTACCTTGGTTCCACCACGCTCGATGGCGAGCTTGCGGATGGAACGGGCCAACTTACTGTTCTTGCGGAATGCAAGGGAGTGGGAAACCATTTCCCGGGAACAACCCAGTAAACCGGCTATTTTACCCACCTCGCTGTATTCTACGACTATTCGCTCTTTCATAATTCGCTGATAAGTTAAATTATTGTAGCGGGCGGTCGCGGACTCGAACCGCGGACCATGGCCTCTCCCTTGCGGGAGTTTGGCGTGTTCTACCAACTGAACTAACCGCCCCGGAAATCTATCGGAGTTCTTCTATTGTCGGGGTAACCCGGTAATCAAAGCAGGAACGGCAGTAAGCCAGGCCACATTCGTTCTCACAGACCACGATGCCGGTCAACGCATCAATCTGGTAGGCGAAAATATTTTCGTCATCATTCAACGCTTTAAGGGTGGCAGCAAACAGATCCATTTCTGCCCAGTCAACGGTTACTTTTAATGCTTTCATTTTCTTCTTTTTATATTTCTCATTGTCACCTCAAGCCTTTTTTGTAGCTTTGGGGCGGTGTTCACACTTTGAACACGTGGCAAATATAAGTCATCTTTCGCAAATTGCAAAACAATCTGCGAAATAATTTCGCAAAACATAAAAACAATGAATAAAAAAGAAAGATTAGAGGCTATTATAAAGCATTACAGTGACGGAAAACCCTCTGTTTTTGCAAAGTTAATAGGGGTTGCTCCCTCAACTATAAGCTCGTGGCTGTCGCGGGATACACTTGACTACGATCTTCTTTTTGCAAAATGCGAAAACATATCATCAGAATGGCTTTTGACTGGTAGGGGAGAGATGATTAACATACAAACTGCCACTTTTAATAATAAAACTACCCTGCCACAAAAAGAAAGTACGGGAATAGAAGACAAATTATTAGCAATTATAGCAGATAAAGATGCCACTATCCGAGAGATGGCAGAGGAAATAGGTGTACTTAAGCAAACAATCGTGCAACTTAAACAGGACAATTTGGAGCGTGTTTCAGGTGCGGAGAGTTCAACACTTGCAGACGCCGGGTAAAATGCGTTATATGGGGTAAAGGGGGCAAAAAATAGTAAAATATTGTTTTTTAGAGAAATAAGCTAAAATATAGGGGAGTAAATAATTATATACGAAATATTGTTTACCCCCTGCAATAGTCTATAAACAAAGAAAAACAAGATACAAAAAAGAAGTATTCATATAAAAATCATCGCTAAAAGCAACCTATAATGTCACTCCAAATGTCACTCCATTTAAAACATTTCGTTTTTCCACTATCTTTTTTGTCACTCCAAACGTCACTCCAAATGTCACTCCTTTCCATTTTTCAACCGTTCAAAACGTTCAAATAAGTAGCAGCTTTTTTCAGATGTACTACTTGGAAAGGATACCACCCAAAAGGTACAAAAAAAGCCGCAAAAAGCGGCTTTATAGACGTTCTAAGGCTGTTTCAGCCCTTTCTGGTACTCTTTATCAGGTGCGACTGGGTAATCATCACACGTTTCGTGTATTTTACGGACCCATCGGTCAAACCGGCATGTAACAGGCTGCTTTTGGTGATACCGACCTGGCTCTCGGTCAAAGTATCAAATATGGCAGAAATACTGCCGAAATAGAAGTTCTTCTTCTCATAAATCAGGTGCACATGGATAACTTTAGTCATAATATATGGCATTTATTTTATTGCAAATATACCAAATATATCGTATATAGAATAATTTAGATAAAATAAAAGGGAAAATACGTCATGCACTCCCCTACTCTACTTGCATAAACCGGTCCGTTTGACTATCTTTGTACATGAGAGCTGATCAGAAAAGGCTCATGAAGAACAATCGGTGATAGCCCTCCCGAAATCTCTCCTATCCCACCTTCAATGTAAAGCATTTCATTTGAACGGCGTTCAAACGGGGCTCAAATGTAAGCCCAATGTAAAGCGATGTAAACGCTTCGTTTTTGCAGCCCATTCTCCCCTACTCCACCCTAACACTTTGACAACCAAAGCAATCAGCCATTTTCAGGCCGACCACATATTGACACGCTTCGTTTTTCCCCCCTTAGTTCTTCTTTTATGGCATTCGCTATATGCTTACGGATTGTTTTTGAATCGCGCCCAAATAGTTCGGCTATCTGATAGGCATTCAACCATACCGTATCTTGATTTATTCTGACCTCAAGCTGCGTTTCTCCATCTTCCGAACGATAGATTACTATTTTGTCATTCAATTCCATAGCCCAACTCCCTGAACAGATTCAACAAATCCTTCTTGCTTTCTTCTTCCTGTTTCAACAATTCCTTCATTTCTGCTTGCAGCTCTTTCATCTTGGAATCGAAATCAATACCTTCATCACGGCTCTTGAACTCAATGTATTTGCTGGGAACAAGTGACCATCCTTTGGCTTCAATCTCTTCAAGTGTGGCCGAATAGCAATATTCCGGTACGTTCTGGTAAGTCTGTTCGTATCCTTCACGCTGCCAGTTATGAAAGTTCTCGGCTATCTGTGCTATTTGTTCTTTGGAGAACTGGATGTATTTCTTCTCAAAGGGTTCTCCCCACTGGCGCAAGTCAATGAACAGCACCTCATTTTCACGGTTACGGTATTTCACCAACTCTCCGTTCTGTTCTACGGTACGGGCTTTGCGGTTACCAGCCAGAATCCAAAGCGTTACGCTGATGTCGGTGGAATAGAACATATTACGAGGAAGAATCACAATGGCTTCCACCAAATGGTTATTCAGCAACTGACGGCGTATGTTCAGTTCAGTGCCATCTCCACTCAACGCACCATTGGCAAGCAGGAAACCTGCCATTCCATTGGCCGACAATTTAGATACAATATTCAGAATCCAACCGTAATTCGCGTTACTGGTAGGCGGCACATCGTAACCGTGCCAGCGTGGGTCGGCAGTCAGCTCATTTTCTGCACGCCATGCTTTTTGGTTAAAAGGAGGATTGGCCATGATAAAATCGGCCTTCAAATCCTTGTGCTGGTCATCGTGAAAGGTATCAGCGGCTTTTTCTCCTAAATTACAGGCAATGCCACGAATTGCCAAGTTCATCTTGGCCAGTTTATAAGTGGTATTCGTGTATTCCTGCCCGTAAACGGAAATATCCTTCTTGTTGCCATGATGTGCTTCGATGAACTTCATGCTTTGCACGAACATACCTCCTGAGCCACAACACGGGTCATATATTTTGCCCCGATAGGGTTGAATCATTTCCGCTATCAGATTAACGATTGTCTTAGGAGTGTAATACTCTCCTTTTCCCTTTCCTTCTGCTATGGCAAATTTTCCTAAGAAATATTCGTAAACACGCCCTATCAAATCATGTTCTTTATCTTTCTGCGTATCTATCTTGCCAATCACATCCAGCAGACTGGCCAATTTGGTACGGTCAAGGCCCAAACCTGAATAATAATTGCTCGGCAATGCGCCTTTCAGTGCCGGATTATCCTTTTCCACCTGTGCCAAAGCCGCATCTATCTTAATGGCAACATCGTTCTGTTTTGCGTTTTCTATCAAGTAATCCCAGCGACTGATTTCGCTCAGATAAAACACGTTCTTTGCATTATAGAATACAGCCTGATTGACAAACGCTTCTTTACCTTCCGAAATCAATTCATCACGTCTTTCCACAAAACGGTCGAAAGCATATTTCAGAAATATCAGACTTAATACGACGTGTTTATACTCTGAAGGTTCTACGGAACCACGCAGCTTATTTGCAGACTCCCAAAGGGTTTCCTCGATACTCTTTTCTTTCTGTAACTTCTTTGCCATGTTCTTTACTCTTCTTTTCTTTTATTCATCCGTTACCTTAAATTTACCTTAATAATATGCAGCTATCTCTATCCATATTCTCTATAAAGATTGATTGGCGTGCAGTAATTGCAAATTTAATGATTAAGCACGAGAAAAGCCAATGTTAAATTTAAAATATTCGTAGCCTCCAGACCTTACCATCCAAACATACCTCCACACTTTCCCAACCCCTTAATCCCCAAACTGCAAACGAACTTACAAAAATACCTCGACACGAACGTGTCAACCTCTCCGCACGTACGTGTCGAGACATCAGCACGAACGTGTCAAGACCTCGTCACGTACGTGTCGAGGTAAATTTAACTATATTTTTAAGAAATGGCCCAAGTTGATTTCCTGAAAAAGTCCACATACCCTGTAAACGTTTTTCACGTATAAAAAGACAAAAAAAAGCTCTTATCCCCATACGATTCACGCAAACTACCGTATCTTTGCAAAAAAATTACAGATTATGAAGAAAATAGGTTTAATCATACTGGGCGGGGCACTGATAATAAGCAGTACTTCGTGTGTCACCAAGAAAAAATTCCTCCTTGCAGAAAACGGACGGATAGAAGCATTGTCCAGAGGAGACAAGCTGCAAGGGCAACTGAACGAATGCCACAATGAAATAGACAAGATGCGCGGACAAATTGACCGCCTGCAGCAAGATACCAACCGGCAGGGGAACTCCATCCGCCATTACCAGCAGCTATTGTCAAGCAACATGAACGAACAGGAGAAGCTGAACGCCCTGCTTGGCGAAAAGCTGAAAGAACTGGATGAACGTGAAAAGACCATTCAGGAACTGCAAGGCATGATTGACCAGCAGAATGCCACGGTACAGAGCCTGCTCAACAGTGTGAAAGATGCCTTGCTCGGCTTCAGCAGTGACGAGCTGACCGTACGCGAGCAGAACGGCAAGGTCTATGTGGCCATGTCCGACAAGCTGTTGTTTCAGTCCGGAAGTGCCAAACTGGATAAACGTGGAGAAGAGGCTTTGGGAAAATTAGCTGAAGTGTTGAACAAGCAGACCGAAATTGATGTATGCATTGAAGGACATACGGACAACAAGCCGATTCATACCGCACAGTTCAAGGACAACTGGGACCTGAGCGTTATCCGCGCTACTTCCGTAGCACGTATCCTGATTGAAAAATACAAGGTCAACCCGTTGCAGATACAACCCAGCGGACGCGGAGAATACATGCCAGTGGCCGATAACGAAACAGCCGAAGGTCGCGCCAAGAACCGCCGCACAGAGATTATCATGTCGCCGAAACTGGACAAGCTGTTCCAGATGCTGAAAAAATAAGAAGGACTGAAAGTCTTTACAAACCAATAGCCCTGACATGCTTCATCACACGGGAAGTATGTCAGGGCTATTTATATGTCGGTTTACAAGGTATATAATAAGCCTACGAGAAGGTATCCCGCTTTCGGAAACCTATACGGCGATTATTAAAAATCTTCGTCCTAACTCAGGGGATGTAATTCTCTCGCAACCGAAAGCGTATATTTTTTCTTTCCTACAACTACCCTACAAGGAGCCGTAGCCGTATACATCCATTTTCCATCCTGCTTCAGCAGCAAGACATCAGCAGGTGCGTCTGTCCGGATGCTCACTCCATCCGCTTCCAGTTGTGTACCGTTGCCCAGGAAGGCCTGAAGGGTCTCTCCCTTTTCCGACTGACGGCACAGCGCATAGCCTGCACGGGCCTGCAACTTTTCCAACTTGCAATGGTGTGCATTCTCATCCGACGACAGAATCCAGTCGACATTTCCATTGGTCAGTGCCACGCGTATGCCGACATGACTGCCCTGCTGTTCACTCTTTACCTGCGGATAATCGACCGACGCAATGCAGGAAGGTTCTTTTACGGTAGAAGGTTCATACACCGCTACGAAAGGACGGTTCCAGGCTTCTCCTTTCTGGCGTGCCACGAAAGTGAGCGTAGGCTGGTCCTTAATAGAATACGGCATATCCTTGATGCGGCTCAATCCTTCCGTCATGGGACTCAGGGCTGAAAAGATTTCGCGTCCCTCCTCTCCTTTCATCCAGAGGTTCATCGTAATATCGTCCTTGTCGGGCATCTGGATGGTAAATCCGGCTTTCACGTCTTTGCTTGTCACCGCCCGCTTCTTATTATATATATAGGAGTAAGCATACAGATGGGCTCCGGCAAAAGCCAGTTCCTGCGTAGGCTGAAGTCCGAGTTCACTGCCGTCGGCCGCTGTCAGCGTCATCTGCTGTCCTAAGTTGTGATAGAAATAGTCATGCATCTTGTCGCCGCCTTCTACTTTCCGGCTACGGAATATATCGATATAATAACCTGCAGAATCGCCTACGTTGACAATTCCATTAAGGCGGGTCTGGTCGGCAAAAGTTTCCGGTTCGCGGAAGTAGACTTCACTATAAGAAATCGGCTGATAAGGAAGCCGTTCGCCAGCCGCAGGATACAAGGCACGCACTTTGAAGGAGTGGTTGCTCTTCATGACGGGATAAGAAGAAATACCGTCTACGCAGACCGTATTATGCGAAGGGAACTGACTGTAGTACTCCAAGTAATCCAGCCCCTGATACAAAGTTTTTCCGATGCCGGCATCCGGACCGAGCACGTAGCCCTTACCATACAATTCCATGCTGATGCCGTTGGCGTGCATGTGATTGCCTTCACTTCCGTTCAGTGACACCATCAGACTGTGACGGGGATACATCCCGTTACGCTGTACCAGCCAGCTCACGTTCGGAGCATAGAAGGTAGGAGTTACATAGTCGTCAATCTGGCCAGCCTTCACTTTTTCATCCAACACGAGCGGTTTCCCGGCAAAGAAAGAAGTAATGGCTACCGGTGCCTTGCCTCTTTCTGCCACCGGAAGAGAAGAAGACGGGTCGAACAGTTTCAGCATGGCCGTAAACTTTCGTTCTTCTTCAGACTTTCCATGGGTACGGGCATTCTGAATCATATAACGGAAAATATCCGTCCGCAGTGTAGAAGGATGCGTATCACCAAACCCACAGACCATACGGTTCGGGAAGAGGTATTGCGGCATGGCTTCTACAGCTTTCGGAAGTACCGGAATCTCCTTGGTCAGGTCCATACCCAGATTCTCATCGAACAGGCTGACAAAGCTGGCATAATCACCTACCACCACACTGCTGTAGCCGGGACATTCTGCCCAGATACCCGTTGCTGCATCGAATCCGTAATCGGCCAGTTTTTTCAATGACCACTGACGGATGGACGACTGGTTCACCAAATAATCAATATAGTACTGGCGCCCTTTGCCGTCGGCATACTTCGTATCATCTTCCAGAATCAGGGCAATATTCATAATGAAATGCGCCTGCAGCAGGTTCCAGTTGTTGTGAGGTACCCCGTTGGCGATGATGTTATCGGCACATTTCTTGAAAGCATCGGCATAGATGGTCATCTTTTCCGACTTTTCTTTCTGCAGATACGCATAAAGGAAATCATAAAGCGGCACTAAGGAATTTATGACATCTTCATGAATCACCTCAAAGGAAGTCATTCCTACGAGCGTCTGCTGGTGACCATAATTCAAGTCGACAGGCACATTGCGGTAGTACAGCCCCGTCATGTACACATCGAAAACGGAAGCAGCTACCGTAGCATATTTCTGTTCACCGGTCAGCCACCAGAGGAATGCGGCATCGCGGGCTATACCTACGATTTCATTGTTGATGCTTTCAATCATTCTTCCGGTTTTGCTGATGCTCACCCATTCGTAAGGATTACCCTCCAGGGTACTGTTGGCCAGATACATTCCTCTGGCATCTTCCTGATAAGGCTCTAAGTCCTCCAGCCGAGGACGGTTGTAATTGGTGGCATGGCTGCGTGCTCCGGTAAATACCACTGTAGGAGCCGGTGCCTTTTCACCTCCGGCATGGTCGTAGTATTCACCTTTTATATATACGTCGGTGGCATGTGTGTTCCAGTACATCAGCAAACGGGAGGACAGCCAGTCTGTTCCCCGATCTACGTATTTATCTGTCCGTTGCCGAAGCCGCTCATACACATCTTTTGCCCACGGAGCCTTTTTAATCAGCTCCTGAGTTTCTTTCTTCCCCTCCTGTGTGGTCAGATAGCGGGGATGTCCTTGCGGAAGTTTCAAGTCCAGCCGCCCAGTTTGTGCTTGTACCGCCCCTATAACCACAGACAGGCACAGCCACAGAATCACTCTTTTCATATCTTCTAGTTTTTTATTTTCACAATAACTAATACGAACGAACGCGTAAAAATACTCAAAAGTCGACAGAAGTTTTTTACTTTCATCATCTGCAGAAATGTTAAAAACGAAGGAGAACGAAAAAAAAGGACGAAACATGCTCTAAAACATGGACTTTTATTAGTGTAATTTTACACTTATCCGTAATATTGCACTCGAATTAGTGTTACTAATACACTTTGAAAAACGAACAGTATAAAAACACGTTTTTGATAACCGCAAAATCAATACACAAATAATTAAAATAATACTATTATGAATTGGAATTCAACTGAATTTATTTGGCTCGACTGGCTGGTTCTCACCGTCGGAGTCATTGCTATTGTGTGGGCTGTTTACCGTGCAATAAAAAAAGATCAGGAAAAGATGAAAGGTGCCGACAGTCAGGACTACCTTTTCGGAAAAGGGGAACCCTGGTACATTATCGGTGCGGCTATCTTCGCAGCGAACATCGGTTCTGAACACCTTGTAGGATTGGCCGGTACAGGTGCAAAAGACGGTGTGGGAATGGCACACTGGGAAATGCAAGGATGGATGATTCTTATTTTAGGATGGCTGTTCGTTCCTTTCTATCAGCTATTAAACAACAAAATGGGCAAAATTATCACCATGCCCGACTTCCTGAAATTCCGCTACACACAACGTACTGGTTCATGGCTGTCTATCATTACACTGATTGCATACGTATTGACAAAGGTATCTGTAACTGCATTTACTGGCGGTATCTTCTTTGAATACCTGCTCGGTCTTCCATTCTGGTGGGGAGCACTCGGCCTTATCTTCATCACAGCTATCTTCACTGTCTTCGGCGGTATGAAAGGTGTAATGACACTTTCTGCTATCCAGACTCCTATTCTTATTATTGGTTCATTCCTGGTTTTGTTCCTGGGCTTGAATATGCTGGGCGATGGCAGTATCTCAGAAGGATGGTCACAAATGATGGCTGTTTGTAACGCTGCACACGATGGTTTTGGTACAACTCACATGTTCCATACTGACCCTGCAGACCCTATGTATCCGCAATTCCCGGGCTATGTGGTATTCCTCGGAGCATCTATCATCGGTTTCTGGTACTGGTGTACTGACCAGCACATCGTACAGCGTGTGCTCGGACAGACTAAGGGAGAAGATAACCGTAAAGTCATGGCACGTGCACGCCGCGGTACAATCGCAGCCGGTTACTTCAAACTGTTGCCTGTATTCATGTTCCTGATTCCGGGTATGGTGGCATTCGCACTCTCACAGAAAACCGGCAGCAACATCGTAATGGATATCACCAACACACATGACACAGACGGTGCTTTTGCCATGATGGTTAAGAACATCTTGCCTGCAGGTGTGAAAGGTATCGTAACCATCGGTTTCATCTGCGCCCTGGTGGCTTCTTTGGCTGCATTCTTTAATAGCTGTGCGACACTGTTTACAGAAGACTTCTACAAACCTATGAAAAAAGGTATGAGCGAAAGCCACTACGTAATGGTAGGCCGTATAGCTACAGTAGTTGTCGTACTGTTGGGATTGGCTTGGATGCCTATCATGATGAACATGGGTAACCTGTATTCTTATCTTCAAGATATTCAGTCTCTGATTGCTCCTGCCATGGTAGCCGTATTTACCCTGGGTATCTTCTCTAAGCGCATCACACCGAAAGCTGGAGAATGGGGACTTATCGGAGGCTTCCTTATTGGTATGTTGCGTCTGTTGACCAACGTGCTTACCGACTCTGGTAAAGCAGTTATGGACGGAGCATTCTGGGAATACACTTCTTGGTTCTGGCAGACTAACTGGCTTATCTTCGAAGTATGGTTGCTGGTATTCATCGTTATCATGATGTACGTAGTATCCATGTTCACTACCAAACCGACATCTGAACAAATTGCAGCCATCACTTTCACCGGCGACTACAAGAAAGCAATTCGCGAAAGCTGGAATATGTGGGATGTAATCGCTACATTGGGAGTTGTCGTTCTGTGCGCATTGTTCTACGCATACTTCTGGTAATCCATAGAAACCAACTCATAAAAAGAGGACATGCAAATCAAAAACCGCATGTCCTCTTCCTTTTTTATAGAAACTACTGAAAAACACACATTCTATGTTGAAAAACATCTGAAAAAAAGAACAAGCAATCGTTTTAAGTGTTACTTTTACACCATAGATAAAAAATCAATAATTTCACATGAAAAGCATGAATAAATCTTTCTTAGGGGCAAGTATCATCCTTGCAGTATTGAGCGGTTGTGCTTCCAAGCAAGCCCAGCAACCGGAGCTGACTTTATCAGGCTTGAACCCTGCTAATTTTGAGGTCTCAGCTGAGAATGCCAAACCTATCAAACTTTATACTTTGAAGAACAGCCAGGGTATGGAAGTTTGTGTAACCAATTTCGGCGGACGAATCGTATCGGTCATGGTTCCTGACAAGAACGGAAAGATGACGGATGTAGTTCTCGGTTTTGACAGTATTGCAGATTATCAGAATATTCCAAGTGACTTCGGAGCTTCTATCGGCCGTTATGCCAACCGAATCAATAAAGGGAAAATCACTATCGACGGACAGGAAATCCAGCTTCCGACCAATAATTTCGGTCACTGCCTGCACGGCGGTCCTACCGGATGGCAATATCAGGTATACGAAGCGAACCAAGCCAATGACAGTACCATCGTGCTGACCATGAAATCGCCCGACGGAGACAATAACTTCCCGGGAAATGTGACTGCCAATGTGACTTATTCATTGACTGCAGACAATGCCATCGACATCAAATACGATGCTACTACTGACAAGACAACAGTCATTAATATGACCAACCATTCTTATTTCAACCTGAATGGCGACCCGTCTAAACCAGCTACAGATCACCTGCTCTACGTAGCTTCCGACAGTATTACTCCGGTAGACAGCACCTTCATGACAACAGGTGAAATGATGGCAGTAAAAGATACTCCGTTCGATTTCAACACACCGAAAGCCATCAGTGAAGGAGTAACAGACTTCTCTAACGAACAAGTGAAATTCGGTAACGGATTTGACCATAACTGGGTATTGAAAACCAAAGGCGACATCAATCAGGTGGCAGCCAAACTGACCAGCCCGACTACAGGTATCAGCCTGGAAGTGTATACAGACGAACCGGGTATTCAGGTGTATACCGGAAACTTCCTGGACGGAACAGTGAAGGGTAAGAAAGGTATCGTTTACCCACAGCGTGCGTCTGTATGTCTGGAAACACAGCACTATCCTGACAGCCCCAACAAGCCACAATGGCCTTCTGTTATCCTGACTCCGGGACAAACTTACCACAGTCACTGTATCTTCAAGTTTACAGTAGAAAAATAACAGAAACCCAAGAAACTAAGTTGTAAAGAACCAAAAGTCACGAACTTCATGACCATATATTATAATCATAATCCCAAATTTTATGTCGGAATCGACTGCATTATCTTCGGATTCGACAAAGGCGAACTGAATCTATTGCTGCTCAAAAGAAATTTCGAACCAGCAATGGGACAATGGTCGCTGATGGGAGGCTTCATCCAGGAAAACGAAAGTGCCGATGATGCAGCCAAACGCGTATTGAGCGAACTGACCGGACTGGAAAATGTGTACATGGACCAGATTGGTGCGTTCGGTGCTGTAGACCGCGATCCAGGCGAACGAGTTATTTCACTGGCTTATTATGCCTTAATCAACATCAATGAATATGACCGTGAACTGGTGCATCAGCACAACGCATTCTGGGTAAATATCAACAATTTGCCCAACCTGATTTTTGACCACAATGAAATGGTTGAGAAGGCTCGTGTCATTATGAAGCAGAAAGCCTCAAGAGCACCGATTGGCTTTAATCTCTTGCCGGAATTGTTCACCCTGACACAACTCCAAAGCTTGTATGAAGCCATTTACGGTGAACCGATGGACAAGCGAAATTTCCGCAAGCGCATTGCAGAAATGGGATTCATAGAGAAAACAGATAAAATTGATAAAACAGGATCACGAAGAGGAGCCTCTCTCTACAAATTCAATGACAAGGCTTATCAGAAAGATCCGAAATTCAAACTTTAAGAATATGTTAGAAGCACTGAAAGAAAAAGTGTTTCATGCCAACCTTGACTTGGTGAAACACGGACTGGTTATTTTCACGTGGGGAAACGTATCGGCCATCGACCGTGAAAGCGGACTGGTGGTTATCAAACCCAGCGGAGTGTCTTACGATGAAATGAAAGCAGAAGACATGGTAGTAGTCGACCTGGAAGGAAACGTGGTAGAAGGAAACTTGCGTCCTTCAAGCGACACACCGACTCACCTTGTACTGTACAAAGCCTTCCCTGAAATCGGAGGTGTGGTACATACACATTCTACCTACGCTACTGCATGGGCACAGGCCGGCTGCGATATTCCGAACATCGGAACTACTCACGCCGACTATTTCCACGAAGCTATCCCCTGCACTGCCGACATGACGGAAGAAGAAGTGAAGGGCGCCTACGAAATGGAAACAGGAAACGTGATTGTAAAACGTTTCGAAGGTATGAATCCGGTACATACTCCGGGTGTACTCGTAAAGAACCACGGTCCTTTCTCATGGGGTAAGGATGCACACGATGCCGTTCACAATGCCGTAGTCATGGAGCAGGTTGCCAAAATGGCCAGCATTGCTTACGCTGTCAATCCGAATCTGACCATGAACCCGCTGCTGGTAGAAAAACACTTCAGCCGCAAGCACGGTCCGAACGCTTATTACGGACAGAAAAAATAACATAAAAACAAATATCCAACCAATTAAAAACATAAAATCACTATGAACGCATTTGATCAATATGAAGTATGGTTCGTAACCGGAGCTCAGCTCCTTTACGGAGGCGATGCAGTTATCGCAGTAGACGCACACAGTAACGAAATGGTAGCAGGTTTGAATGCCAGCGGCAAATTGCCTGTGAAAGTAGTATATAAAGGAACTGCCAACTCTTCTAAAGAAGTAGAAGCAGTGTTCAAAGCAGCTAACAACGAAGAAAAATGTATCGGTGTCATCACTTGGATGCATACTTTCTCTCCTGCTAAAATGTGGATTCACGGCTTGCAGCAGTTGAAGAAACCGTTGCTCCACCTGCACACTCAGTTCAACAAGGAAATTCCTTGGGATACTATGGACATGGACTTCATGAACTTGAACCAGTCAGCTCACGGCGACCGTGAATTTGGTCACATCTGCGCTCGTATGCGTGTACGCCGCAAAGTAGTAGTTGGTTACTGGAAAGATGAAAATACATTGTCTAAGATTGCTGTATGGATGCGCGTATGTGCTGCATGGGCAGATTCTCAGGACATGCTGATTCTGCGTTTCGGCGACCAGATGAACAACGTAGCCGTTACTGACGGTGACAAGGTAGAAGCTGAACAGCGCATGGGCTACCACGTAGACTACTGTCCGGTAAGCGAACTGATGAGCTACCACAAAGAAGTAAAAGACGAAGAGGTAGAAGCGCTTGTAAAAACTTACTTCAATGAATACGACCACGACGCTGAACTGGAAGACAAAGCTTCTGAAGCATACCAGAAAGTATGGAATGCCGCTAAAGCTGAATTGGCTCTGCGTGCTATCCTGAAAGCTAAAGGTGCAAAAGGTTTCACTACTAACTTCGATGACCTGGGTCAGACTGACGGAAGCTACTTCGACCAGATTCCGGGATTGGCTTCACAGCGCTTGATGGCAGAAGGATATGGTTTCGGTGCAGAAGGTGACTGGAAATCAGCTGCTTTGTATCGTACAGTATGGGTAATGAACCAAGGCTTGCCTAACGGATGTTCTTTCCTGGAAGACTACACACTGAACTTCGACGGTGAAAACAGCTCTATCCTTCAGGCTCACATGCTGGAAGTTTGTCCGATGATTGCTGCTAAGAAACCTCGCCTGGAAGTACACTTCCTCGGTATCGGTGTACGTAAGAGTCAGACTGCACGTCTTGTCTTCACTTCTAAGGTAGGTACAGGATGCACTGCTACTGTAGTAGACATGGGCAACCGTTTCCGTCTGATTGTAAACGACGTAGAATGTATCGAACCGAAACCGCTGCCGAAATTGCCGGTTGCTTCTGCACTTTGGAAACCGATGCCTAACTTCGAAATCGGTGCGGGTGCATGGATTTTGGCTGGTGGTACTCACCACTCTTGCTTCTCATACGACCTGACTGCAGAATACTGGGAAGACTATGCTGAAATCGCTGGTATCGAAATGGTACATATCAACAAAGATACTACCATCGACAGCTTCAAGAAAGAACTTCGCATGAACGAAGTATACTACATGCTGAACAAAGCTCTTTGCTAATACTTAACCAAGTATATCTTAAAAGTGCTGGACAGAAGATTTCTTTCTGGCAGCACTTTTATTTTTTAATATTGCCTTATTTTTCACTTTAACTAATCGATTTTTAATATGAAAGATGCAAAGTCAACCATTGAGGCAGGTAAAGCCATTTTGGGTATTGAGTTCGGTTCTACCCGAATCAAAGCTGTCCTGATTGACCAGGAAAATAAACCTATTGCTCAGGGAAGTCACACCTGGGAAAACCAGTTAGAAGACGGACTCTGGACCTACAGCATTGAAGCTATCTGGGCTGGAGTGCAGGACTGCTACGCTGACCTTCGCGCGAACGTGAAAAGCCAGTACGGCATCGAAATAGAAAACTTGGCAGCCATCGGTATCAGTGCCATGATGCACGGTTACATGGCTTTCAACGACAAAGAAGAAATCCTCGTACCGTTCCGTACCTGGAGAAATACCAACACCGGTAAAGCAGCAGCCGAACTGTCTGAACTTTTTGTCTATAACATTCCGTTGAGATGGAGTATCTCTCACCTTTATCAGGCTATCCTGAACAAGGAAGAACACGTGAAGGACATCACTTTCTTCACTACACTGGCAGGTTACGTGCACTGGCAGATTACCGGCGAAAAAGTTTTAGGTATCGGCGATGCTTCAGGTATGCTTCCTATCGACCCTGAAACAAAGAACTACTCTGCCGAAATGATTGAAAAGTTCGACAAGTTAGTAGCTCCTTACGGATATAGCTGGAAACTGACAGACATTCTGCCGAAAGTATTGCTGGCAGGAGAAAATGCCGGTTGCCTGACCGAAGAAGGTGCCAAGAAACTCGACGTATCAGGCCATCTGAAAGCAGGTGTACCTGTTTGTCCGCCGGAAGGTGATGCAGGAACAGGTATGGTAGCTACCAATGCCGTAAAACAGCGTACAGGTAATGTATCGGCTGGTACTTCTTCTTTCTCTATGATTGTACTGGAAAAAGATCTGTCAAAACCTTACGAAATGATTGACATGGTGACAACTCCTGACGGAAGCCTGGTAGCCATGGTACACTGTAACAACTGTACTTCCGACCTGAATGCATGGGTAAACCTGTTCAAGGAATACCAGGAACTGATGGGTATGCCGGTAGACATGGACGAAATCTTCGGCAAGCTGTACAACAACGCATTGACAGGTGATGCAGACTGCGGCGGACTGATTTCGTACAACTACTTCTCAGGCGAACCTGTAACCGGTCTGACAGAAGGACGTCCGTTGTTCGTACGTACGGCAAACGATAAATTCAACCTGGCCAACTTTATGCGTGCACACCTGTATGCATCGGTAGGCGTACTGAAGATTGGAAATGACATTCTCTTCAACGAAGAAAAAATCAAAGTAGACCGCATTACCGGCCACGGAGGTCTGTTCCGTACCAAAGGTGTAGGTCAGAGAGTACTTGCAGCAGCCATCAATTCTCCGATTTCTGTGATGGAAACCGCAGGAGAAGGCGGAGCATGGGGTATTGCACTGTTAGGTTCTTACCTGGTGAACAATGACAAGAAGCAGTCACTGGCCGACTTCCTCGATGAAAAGGTGTTTGCCGGAAATGCAGGCGTAGAAGTATCTCCTACGGCAGAAGACGTAGCCGGATTCAATGCATACATTGAAAATTACAAGGCTTGCCTGCCTGTAGAAGAGGCTGCAGTAAAATACAAGAAGTAAAAAAATGTAAAATAAATAACTTACTTCCACTTTGTAATTTACATATAAATGTCATACCTTTGCTCATAAATTCAGAAGACGGGCCATTGGTTCAGTGCCTGTATTTATGAGCATATAAACCAAATTTTTTCAATATGAATAGCAAACAAGTAATGAATCACGCTGCTGACAATATTCGTATTTTAGCTGCTTCGATGGTTGAAAAAGCCAAATCTGGCCACCCGGGAGGTGCAATGGGTGGAGCCGACTTTATCAATGTCTTGTATGCAGAATATCTGCAGTATGACCCTCAGAACCCGAAATGGGAAGGTCGTGACCGTTTCTTCCTGGACCCGGGCCACATGTCACCGATGTTGTATTCACAATTGGCTCTCATCGGTAAATTTACATTAGACGAATTGAAACAATTACGTCAGTGGGGCTCTCCTACTCCGGGACATCCTGAAGTAGACGTAATGCGCGGTATTGAAAATACTTCTGGTCCGTTAGGACAGGGACACGTATTTGCTGTAGGTGCTGCCATCGCTGCCAAATTCCTTGCAGCTCGTACGGGCAATCCGACTTTCAATAAAGAAACTATCTACGCTTATATCTCCGACGGTGGTATCCAGGAAGAAATCTCTCAGGGTGCAGGCCGTATTGCCGGACACCTGGGTCTGGACAACCTGATTATGTTCTATGACTCAAATGACATCCAGCTTTCTACAGAAACTAAAGATGTTATCTCTGAAGATACAGCCATGAAATACCGTGCATGGGGATGGAATGTCATCGAAATCAACGGTAACGACTGTGAACAAATCCGTACTGCACTGGATGCAGCAAAAGCAGAAAGCAAACGCCCGACGCTGATTATCGGTAAATGTATCATGGGTAAGGGTGCCCGCAAGGACGACAACTCTTCATACGAACACAACTGTAAGACTCACGGTGCTCCTCTGGGTGGCGACGCTTACAAGAACACTATGATCAACTTGGGTGCTGACCCTGAAAATCCGTTCGTTATCTTCGACGACGTAAAAGAAATTTACGCAAAACGTGAAGAAGAACTGAAAGCTATCGTAGCTGCACGTTATGAAGAAGAAGCTGCATGGGCTGCAGCCAATCCGGAAAAAGCAGCTCAGCTGAAAGAATGGTTCAGCGGAGTAGCTCCGAAAGTAGACTGGGCAGGTATCCAGCAGAAAGCAAACGATGCAACTCGTAACGCATCTGCTACTGTATTGGGCGCATTGGCACAGCAGGTTCCTAACATGATCTGTGCTTCTGCCGACTTGTCTAACTCTGACAAGACAGACGGTTTCTTGAAAAAGACTCACGCATTTGTTAACGGTGACTTCAGCGGTGCCTTCTTCCAGGCCGGAGTAGCCGAACTGACTATGGCTTGCTGCTGTATCGGTATGGCACTGCACGGTGGTGTAATCGCTGCCTGCGGTACATTCTTCGTATTCTCTGACTACATGAAACCAGCTGTACGTATGGCTGCCCTCATGCAGTTGCCAGTGAAGTTCATCTGGACTCACGATGCATTCCGTGTAGGTGAAGACGGTCCTACTCACGAACCGGTAGAACAGGAAGCACAAATCCGCCTGATGGAAAAACTGAAAAACCACCATGGAAAGAACTCTATGCTGGTACTTCGCCCGGCTGATGCAGAAGAAACTACTGTATGCTGGAAACTGGCGATGGAAAATACCGATACTCCGTCAGCCCTGATTCTGTCTCGCCAAAACATCAACATGTTACCGGCAGGTACAGACTACTCACAGGCTGCCAAGGGAGCTTACATCGTAGCTGGTTCTGACGAAAATCCGGATGTTATCATGGTAGCTTCTGGTTCTGAGGTTTCTACATTGGTAGCCGGAGCCGAACTGCTTCACAAAGACGGTGTGAAGACTCGCATCGTATCAGTTCCGTCAGAAGGTTTGTTCCGCAGCCAGAGCAAGGAATATCAGGAAAGCATTCTTCCGGCTGGAGCCAAAGTATTTGGTCTGACAGCTGGTCTGCCAGTCAACTTGTTGGGTCTGGTAGGTGCCAACGGTAAGATTTGGGGATTGGAATCATTCGGTTTCTCTGCTCCTTACAAAGTGCTGGATGAAAAACTGGGCTTCACTGCTGAAAATGTATATAACCAAGTAAAAGAAATGCTCTGATGAAAACAATAGGACTTGCATCCGACCATGCCGGATTTGAATTGAAACAATACGTGAAAAAATGGCTGGAAGCCAAAGGATGGGAATACAAGGATTTTGGAACTTACACAACCGACAGTTGTGACTATCCCGACTTTGCTCACCCGCTGGCTTTGGCAGTAGAAAACGGAGAATGCTATCCGGGAATTGCCATCTGCGGAAGCGGTGAAGGAATCGGTATCACCCTGAACAAACACCAGGGTATCCGTGCCGCACTTTGCTGGATTCCGGAAATTGCTCACTTGGCCCGTCAGCACAACAATGCCAACGTACTGGTAATGCCGGGACGTTTCATTGATGAAGCAATGGCCGACAAGATTATGACGGAATTCTTCACTACCGATTTTGAAGGCGGACGCCATCAGGCACGCATTGACAAAATTCCCGTTCGATAATCCCCCGCTCCTGCTTCGGAGAGGTTCTATTTGATAGAAATACGTACAAAGCCTGTTTTCCTGAAAAGGGAAACGGGCTTTGTTGTTTTTACTGAAATGTATAATTGTTTCACAAAAAAATAATAAGAAATCCTATTCCTACACCGCAGTTAAAAAAAATCCCTATCTTTACACATGCTATCTTTAAGAAAGAATGTTTCATACTATAAAAAACTTTGATACGAATCATGAAAAAACTATTGTTCATCTTATTGGCTTGCCTGCCGCTGTTCGGAATGGCCAAGGATAAAAAAGACAACTCTAACCCGAAATATCTGGCTGGAGCTATTACAATGGAGGATGGAAAGGTAACCTTCAATCATGAAATCAAGGCTCCTTCGCTCTCGAAAGAGCAACTCTACAAACAAATGCTGGACTGGGCCAACAACCGTTTCAAATCTGACGGAAAACTGCAGAGCCGCGTAGTCTACACCAACGAAGAAGAGGGCGACATTGCCGCCTCTGCCGAAGAATACATCGTATTCTCTTCTTCCGCCCTGTCACTGGACCGCACCCGCATCTACTACCAGTATCTTATCAATGTGGCCGATGGGGTATGCCGCATGACCATGACCCGCATCCGCTACTGGTATGACGAGAATCGTGATGGTGGAGAAAAATATACAGCCGAAGAATGGATTACCGATGACATGGCACTGAATAAGAAGAAAACCAAACTGGCTCCTATCTGCGGAAAGTTCCGTCGTGAAACCATCGACTTGAAGGACCAGCTCTTCCAGTCGGCTACCGATGCACTGGGACAAAAGGTGCTGGCTAATGAAACTGCTCCTGCTGTAGTTCCGGCAATTCCTCTGACTCCAGCCATAACCCTGACCGGCGAGCTGAAAGAAGTGCCTGTTGCACAATTCTCGGACAACTGGAACAGCCAGTTGCAGAACGGACGCATTACCCTGACTGCCAACGATGAAGAAATAGAAATCAAGACCGAAAACTGGGGAGGTTTTGGTAAATTGTTCAACAAAAACGTGGCTTACCTGCTGATTGCACAAGACCGCATCGCCCTTAGTGCCCTGATGGAACAGTGCAGCGAATATAAGATTTCATTCTATGCACAAGGTGCTTCCCAACCAACAGCAGTTATTGAATGTAAGAAGTCTATGAACCAGAAGATGACGGCTGAAGATTTGAAATCACTTAACATTAAAGCAGATAGTAACAAGTCATACACCATGTATACAGGTGAAATCACACGCACTCAGCTGCGTCAGTAACCACATAGAAAAACGTCCTTGCGTTTCAACCGAAACACAAGGACGTTTTGTTTTAAACGCTTTGACGTTTTACCTAAAACGCAAGTGCGTTTTAAATGAAACGCTTCGACGTTCTATTACATACGTCAAAGCGTTTTTTTTATGCCCGATTTTCAAGCTTGTTTTTATGCCTGACGAAGCTGGCGGTCCATAGCTGCGGCCGCACGGCGTCCGTCACCCATTGCCAAGATTACAGTAGCTCCTCCACGCACGATGTCACCACCGGCATAGATAGTCGGAATAGACGACTGCATGTCATCGTTGACAGCAATGGTTCCCTTGCGTCCTAATTCCAATCCCGGAATAGAATTCGGCACAATCGGGTTAGGCGATACACCTACACTGACAATGGCCATGTCGATATCGAGAGTTACTGTTGCTCCCGGAATGGCAACCGGACTACGACGACCGGAAGCATCAGGCTCACCCAGTTCCATTTTCTGCAATACCACCTGTTTTACACGTCCCTTCTCATCGGCAATGTATTCTATCGGATTGTGCAGTGTCAGGAATTCCACACCTTCTTCCTTGGCATGCTTCACTTCTTCCAGACGAGCCGGCATTTCTGCTTCCGAACGACGGTAGATAATCATCGCTTTCTCTGCTCCCAGACGACGCGCTGTACGTACAGAGTCCATCGCTGTATTTCCACCACCGATTACAGCCACTCGCTTACCGAATGCCACCGGAGTATCGGCATCTTCGCTGGCTGCATCCATCAGGTTCACACGTGTCAGATATTCATTCGAAGACATGATGTTGATGGAGTTCTCGCCCGGAATGTTCATGAAGTTAGGCAGTCCGGCACCCGAAGCAACGAAGATTCCCTTGAAACCTTCACTTTCGAGGTCTTCCACACTGATGGTCTTGCCTATGATGCAGTCCTTCACGAAAGTCACTCCCATCTTGGACAGGTTTTCGATTTCCACATCCACAATCTTGTTCGGCAGACGGAATTCCGGAATACCATATTTCAATACCCCACCAATTTCATGCAACGCCTCGAACACAGTTACATCGTAACCCATCTTGGCCATATCGCCTGCAAACGACAATCCGGCAGGTCCTGAACCCACCACTGCAATCTTGATGCCGTTCTTGGCCGCAATTTCAGGCACTGAAATCTGTCCGCTTTCACGTTCATAGTCAGCCGTAAAACGTTCCAGGTAACCGATAGCCACCGCTTCGTGACCCATCTTCAGGTGAATACATTTCGATTCGCACTGCTTTTCCTGCGGGCAGACACGTCCGCACACAGCCGGAAGTGCACTGGTCTTTTTCAGCGTACGCGCTGCTTCCAGGAATTCTCCACGTTCGATGTTCTTGACAAAGCCCGGAATATCAATACCTACCGGACAGCCTTCCATACAAGAAGGATTGGCACAGTCCAGACAACGCTTGGCTTCTGTCAGTGCCTGCTCTTCGCTCAGTCCTAAGTTCACTTCTTCCTTGCGACTGTGTGAACGGTATTCCGGATCCAGTTCGTTCATCTTCACGCGCGGAATAGCCGTACGTTCTTTCGGCTTCATGCTCTTGCGCAACGCTTCACGCCATTCAGCGTTTCGTCCGGAAGCAGCCTGTTCAGCTTCACAAGTTGCAGGTTTGGTATCCAGTTTATGAATTTCTTCACGTTCAATATCCTTGAAGGCTCCCATACGTTTCAGCATCTCGTCGAAGTCCACCTGATGACCGTCGAATTCCGGACCATCCACACATACGAACTTCGTCTTTCCGCCCACGGTGATACGGCAAGCACCACACATGCCCGTACCATCCACCATGATGGTGTTCAGCGACACATCAGTCGGAATATCATATTTCTTGGTCAGAAGGCAGACAAATTTCATCATGATGGCCGGACCAATGGCAAAACACTTGTCCACCTTTTCACGTTTGATGACTGCTTCTACTCCTTCCGTAACCAGACCTTTCTGTCCGTAAGAACCGTCGTCCGTCATGATAATCACTTCATCCGAGCTCTCACGCATTTCCTTTTCAAGAATAATCAGTTCCTTAGTACGTCCGGCCAGCACGGTAATGACCCGGTTTCCCGCAGCCTTCAATGCCTGCACGATAGGCAACATCGGGGCCACACCTACACCACCTCCGGCACAAACCACCGTCCCGAAGTTTTCAATATGAGTAGCCTTTCCCAGCGGACCTACCACGTCTGTAATGTAATCACCCACATTTAGTTCACACAGACGGGTAGACGAAAGTCCTACCTCCTGCACCACCAAAGTAATGGTTCCCTTCACCGGATCGGCTGCTGCAATAGTCAAAGGCATGCGTTCCCCCTTCTCGCCTACACGGACAATGACAAAATGTCCCGCCTTACGCGACTTTGCAATCAAAGGAGCCTCAATCACCAGTTTGAAGACCTTTTCGGAAAAATGTTCCTTCTGAAGAATCTTGTTCATAATTCTATCTGATAAGTTAATTATTTAGTTGTTTGTTTCATGAATAAATTGCCACAAAGTTAAAAGAAATAATGACATAATCAAATAGATTCTGCTCATTCAATAAACTTTTGGTAACCCCTTACAATATCTGACAAATCTGTTACACCCTTCATTATTTTAAGCAATTAGTTAGATATGCATCTTTTTCAATTGAAACAAAAACCACAACATTAGAATATATTATAAATCAGCACTTTACACAATACCTAGAAAAGAAAAATCGGTATTTTTTACTATTTATTCCGTAAAAATGACTCTCGTACCAAATTAAAGACTATCTTTGTAAGGTTACAATATGACATAAAAGACCATGAATGAACAACTGAATCACATCAGACAACTGATAAATGAAGGACATGTAGACACCGCTATATCTCGCCTGAATGATTGGTTGCAAACGGCTTCCTCGCCTACGGCGGAAGCATATTATCTTTTGGGAAATGCCTATCGGAAAAAAGGTGACTGGCAGGGAGCGCTCAACAATTACCAGGAAGCAATTGCCCTGGACCCGGAAAGTCCGGCAGCCGATGCCCGGAAGATGGTGATGGATATACTTAACTTTTATAATAAAGATATGTTTAATCAATAAGAGATATATACTATGGCTAAGATGAAAGGTGTGGTTATCGTAAATACCGAACGCTGCAAGGGATGCAACTTATGTGTGGTAGCATGCCCGCTGCATGTGTTGTCACTCACCCCGAAAGTAAATCAAAAAGGATATAATTACGTACAGCAGGTAGTGGAAGATACCTGTAACGGATGCTCTTCGTGCGCCATTGTGTGCCCGGACGGTTGTCTGACCGTGTACAGAGCGAAAAGTGAAGAATAAAAATGCCCAACAAGCAAAATCGAAAAATTATGGCAGAAGAAGTTGTTCTTATGAAAGGTAACGAGGCCATAGCCCATGCCGCCATCCGTATCGGCGTGGACGGTTACTTCGGTTACCCTATCACCCCCCAATCTGAAGTATTGGAAACGCTTGCCGAGCAGAAGCCGTGGGAAACTACCGGAATGGTAGTCCTTCAGGCTGAAAGTGAAGTGGCAGCAATTAATATGGTATACGGAGGCGCTGGCAGCGGAAAAATGGTCATGACTTCATCCTCCAGTCCGGGCGTCAGCTTGAAGCAGGAAGGTATCTCCTACATCGCAGGTGCGGAACTTCCTTGTCTCGTGGTCAACGTGATGCGAGGAGGTCCGGGTCTGGGTACTATTCAGCCCAGTCAGGCCGACTATTTCCAGACTACCAAAGGAGGCGGTCACGGCGACTACCACCTGATTGCGCTGGCTCCGGCTTCCGTACAGGAAATGGCTGACTTTGTAGGGCTGGCTTTCGACCTGGCTTTCAAATACCGCAATCCGGCTATGATTCTGGCCGACGGTGTAATCGGTCAGATGATGGAAAAGGTAGTGCTTCCGGAATATCGCCCCAGACGTACGGAAGAAGAGATTCTGGCACAATGCCCTTGGGCTACAACCGGTTGCAAGGGACGTAAGCCCAATATCATCACCTCACTGGAGCTGGATCCGGCCATCATGGAGCAGCGCAACTTGCACTTGCAGGCTAAATATGCAGAAATCGAAGAAAAAGAAACACGCTACGAGGAACTTGACACAGAAGATGCTGAATACCTGATTGTAGCTTTCGGTTCTTGTGCACGTATCGCACAGAAGGCCATGGAGCATGCACGCGAGGAAGGTATCAAGGTAGGTCTGTTCCGTCCGATTACATTATGGCCGTTCCCGAGCAAGGCCCTGAAAGAAAGAGCCAAACAGGTGAAAGGTATCCTGACCGTGGAACTGAACAGCGGACAGATGATTGAAGATGTCCGTCTGGCCGTAGAATGTAAGGTACCCGTAGAACATTTTGGACGTCTGGGAGGTATCGTGCCCGACCCGGATGAAGTAATCGAAGTCATCAAGGAAAAACTGATTCAGAAATAAGCTATGGATACCGATAGAATAAGAGCCGTCTTAAACGTACTGTTTATGATTGGAGCATTGATTTCCGTCATTCTCTACTTCACACTGGGTGAAGACAAGACCGTATTCTTTTATGTGTGCGGTGCCTCTCTTTTCCTGAAGATGATGGAATTTGTGTTTCGTTTCTTTCTACGATAAACTACAGGAGAATTAATTATGACAAAAGAAGATATAATCAAACCTGAAAATCTGGTTTATCAGAAGCCTCGCCTGCTGAACGATAACCCTATGCACTACTGCCCGGGATGCAGTCACGGAGTAGTTCACAAACTGATTGCCGAAGTCATTGACGAAATGGGCATGGCCGAGAAAGCTGTCGGAGTAAGTCCGGTAGGTTGTGCCGTGTTCATGTATAATTACCTGGATATAGACTGTCAGGAAGCCGCACACGGACGTGCACCTGCCCTGGCTACTGCCATCAAGCGCTTATGGCCCGACCGCCTGGTATTTACCTATCAGGGCGACGGTGACCTGGCCTGCATCGGTACGGCCGAAACCATTCACGCCCTGAACCGCGGAGAAAACATCACCATCATTTTCATCAACAATGCCATCTATGGTATGACCGGCGGCCAGATGGCTCCGACCACGCTGGTGGGTATGAAGACTTCTACCTGCCCATACGGACGTGTTCCGGAAATCCACGGTTACCCGCTGAAGATGACCGAAATTGCCGCTACACTGGAAGGTACCGCTTACGTAACCCGCCAGTCAGTGCAGTCAGTGGCTGCCATCCGCAAGGCCAAGAAAGCCATCCGCAAGGCATTCGAATGTTCCATGCAGAAAAAAGGCTCCAGCCTGGTAGAAATTGTATCTACCTGCAACTCCGGATGGAAAATGACACCCGAAGCCGCCAACAAATGGATGGAAGAACACATGTTCCCCTTCTACCCGCTGGGCGACCTGAAAGATACTACCGAAAATAAATAATTATTTGCACATTATATGAAAGAGGAAATTATCATAGCAGGATTTGGAGGTCAGGGAGTTCTTTCCATGGGAAAAATCCTGGCATATTCCGGCCTGATGGAAAACAAGGAGGTGACTTGGATGCCAGCCTACGGTCCGGAACAGCGCGGAGGTACGGCCAACGTCACTGTCATTGTGAGCGACGAGCGTATCTCATCCCCGATTCTCAGCAAGTATGACACAGCCATCATCCTGAACCAGCCTTCGCTTGCCAAGTTTGAGAACAAGGTAAAACCGGGCGGTGTATTGATTTACGACGGATACGGCATCATCAACCCTCCTACCCGCAAGGACATCCATGTATATCGCATTGATGCCATGGATGAAGCCAACGAACGGAAGATGGCCAAGACCTTCAACATGATTGTATTGGGAGGATTATTGAAAATCCGCCCCATCGTATCAATCGAAAGTGTGGTGAAAGCCCTGCGCAAAACTTTGCCCGAGCGTCATCATCACCTGATTCCGATGAACGAAGAAGCCATACGCATCGGTATGGACATCATCAAGGAAGTCTGATTCCTTACCGGAAGCATACTTCTATCTTGCAGGCTGCCAGTGCATTTACAGAAAGAAATGCAGTTGGCAGCCTGCTTCTTTTTCCGGAGTTTCACTTCTGACATCTCCAATGCTACTTTTTGAAAGCCACAATCTCCCGTTTTCGCATTTTTATTGTATCTTTGCCCCATTATGAAGAAGCTATTTTTTACAACCCTATTCATACTGGTGTATACGGCCCTTTCGGCACAGAACACCATCTCCCAATACGGACAAGGAATGTCGGCCACCGGAATGGACGGCAACAGATATGACCGAAACGGTAATCCGATAGATACAACCGCAGTGATTGATGCCAGCACCGTACCGGTGGGACTGAATGCCTGGAAAATCGACACACGATTTGGAGAAATGACCCCCGTTCCGGTCGACACCCTGCAACATGGTTTCCAGAACTCCAATGATACGGGAGGTCCTACGGGACATTATACTTACTTAGGTAACTTGGGAGCACCGCGTATCTCACACGTGTTCTTTGAACGGAAAGAAAGCAGCCAGTTTTTCTTTACTGACCCATACGACTTCACCGTACGGAAACCCAGTGACGTGGTATATACCAATACCAAATCACCTTTCACTAACCTGACCTACTTCAAGCAGGGAGACGGACGCTACGGAGAGGAACGTTTCAAGGCTTACTTTGCCGTAAATGTGAACAAGCGCTTAGGATTCGGATTCGACATTGACTACACCTACGGACGAGGAAAATACGACAGCCAGTCAACGGCGCTGTTCAACGGTAATCTCTTTGCCTACTACCACGGCGACCAGTACGATATGCATTTCAGCTTTATCAATGAAAACCTTAAGGTGGCCGAAAACGGAGGTATCACGGACGACCGCTACATCACCAACCCGCTGGAGATGGCCGAAGGAAACCGGACCTACGAAACGTATTCTATCCCGACCAACCTGTCGAATATCTGGAACAACAATACCGGATACCATGCCTTTCTGACTCATCGGTATAACTTAGGATTCTACCGCGATGAAACGACTGAGAACGATACGATTACCAAAGAGGTATTCGTACCGGTGACCAGCTTCATTCATACCGTCAACGTAGACATCAACCGCAGAAAATACGTGTCTTATGACGTTGACCAGAATGAAGAATACTTTGAACATAACTACCTGGGTAAGGATTCACTGGACATCACCAAGAACTTTTCTATCAAGAACACCGTCGGCATTGCCCTGCGGGAAGGATTCAACAAATGGGCTAAAGCCGGACTGACCGTCTTTGCCAGCTTTGAGCATCGTAACTTTACGCTGACTGATACCATTACCGGCACTCCCGGACGACGCATTCCGACAACTCACAAGGAAAATGTATTGTCTATCGGAGGCCAGCTTATCAAATCACAGGGAAAGACACTACACTACAATGTGTTAGGTGAAATAGCCATGATTGGAGAAGATGCCGGACAGTTCAGCGTAGAAGGACAAGGTGACTTGAACTTCCGCCTGTTCAACGACACCGTGCGTCTGGAAGCCAATGCCTATATCAAAAACCTGAATCCAACGTTCTACTACCGCCATTTCCACTCCAAACATTACTGGTGGGACAATGACCTGAGCAAAATCATGCGTACACGCATTGAAGGAAAGCTAAGCATCGACCGCTGGCGGACACAGTTGAAGGCGGGAGTAGAAAATATCACCAACTATACCTACCTGGACAATGCTTCAGTAAAATATACCAATGCCAACGATGTAGTCAGCTACAAGAACGATATGGCCGTACGCCAGCACTCCGGAAACATCCAAGTGTTCAGTGCCAGCCTGCGTCAGGACTTCAAGTTGGGCATCCTTCATTTAGACAATGAAATCACCTACCAGAAGACCAGTAACGAAACCGTGCTTCCCTTGCCGGAACTTGTACTCTATCACGACCTGTACATCCGGTTCGGACTGGCCAAGAAGGTGTTGAGCATTGAAATGGGAGCCGATATGCGTTACTTTACACAATATTATGCCCCCGACTATGCTCCGGCTATCGGACAATTCTACCTGCAAAATCCGGATACACGTTATAAAGTCGGAGGCTACCCCCTCATCAACGGATACATCAACCTGCACCTGAAACGTACGCGTATCTTCGTACAGATGTATAACCTGCTGCAGCGTACGGGAGAAAAGAGCTACTTCCTGGCTCCGCACTATCCGCTCAACCCACGTATCCTGAAAGTAGGACTTTCATGGAACTTCTTTGACTAATTCTCTGCCTATGAAGAGAAACCAAATTCTATACCTGGCAGGCGGATTGATTATTCTTGTCGCCATACTCCGGCTCTGTTCACACCATGAAGAAGAACCGAAGTTCACACCGCGCGATTATCCGGAAATCATCGACTCAGGTATCCTCCGTGCAGTAACGGAATACAACACCATCAGCTATCATGCCGACAAGGATAGCCTGTCCGGCTTTGACTACGAACTGCTGAATGCCTTTGCACAAGCCAAGAACCTACGGCTGGAAGTCACTCCGGAAATGAGCTTTGAGGAACGATTGAAAGGACTCAACAAAGGAAAATACGACCTGATTGCTACGGAAACGACCGTGACTACCCGCTCCAAAGACTCCCTTCTCTTCAGTCACACTCTGCTGCTCAGCAAACAGGTACTGGTACAGCGCAAGCCTGAAAAAGAGGAAGACAGCCTGTACATACACAACCAGCTGGAGTTAGGGCATAAAACCCTGCACGTGGTCAAAGGCTCTCCTGCCCTGCTGCGTCTTCACAACCTCATCAGCGAGATAGCCGACACCATCTACATTCAGGAAATAGAACAATACGGTCCTGAACAACTCATGGCCATGGTTTCCGGAGGAGATATTGACTATGCCGTGTGCGACGAGAACATTGCCAAGGCAAACATGCACCTATATCCCAACCTAGATATTGATACCGACATCAGTTTCACCCAATTCTATGCATGGGGAGTAGCCAAACATTCTCCCATCCTGCTCGACAGCCTGAACCAATGGCTCGACGAGTACATGAAAAGCAAAGACTATCAGAAATTATATAAGAAATACTTTCACTAAAACCACTCATCTATGATCAAACTGGATAAAGTAAACTGGGGATTCATCGGATGCGGTGAAGTCACCGAGAAGAAAAGCGGACCCGCTTTTAACATGATAGAAGGCTCACGGGTGGTTGCCGTCATGAGCCGCGACGAAGAAAAAGCCAAATCCTACGCCATACGCCATCAGATACCCCGATGGTACACCGACGCACAAGAGTTAATTGGAGACGAAGATGTGAATGCCATTTACATCGCTACTCCTCCTTCTTCGCATGCCACATTTGCCATCATGGCAATGAAGGCCGGCAAACCGGTGTACATCGAGAAGCCGATGGCTGCCAGCTATGAAGACTGTGCACGTATCAACCGTATCTCGAAAGAGACCGGAGTGCCTTGCTTCGTAGCTTATTACCGCCGCTACCTGCCCTACTTCCAGAAAGTCCGCCAGTTAGTGGAAGAAGGCGAAATAGGCAACGTTATCAACGTGCAGATTCGTTTTGCACAGCCCCCGCGCGCACTCGACTACAACAGCAAGAATTTGCCGTGGCGTGTGCAACCTGATATTGCAGGTGGAGGTTATTTCTACGACCTTGCTCCCCATCAGCTTGATTTATTGCAGGACATGTTCGGATGCATTCTCGAAGCAGAAGGCTACAAATCCAACCGTGGCGGACTGTATGAAGCAGAAGATACAATCAGTGCCTGCTTCAAGTTCGACTCCGGTCTGCCCGGCTCAGGTTCCTGGTGTTTCGTAGCCCACGACTCCGCCAAGGAAGACCGTATTGAGATTATCGGAGACAAAGGCATGATTTGCTTCTCCGTCTTCACCTACGACCCGATAGCCCTGCATACGGAACGCGGACGTGAAGAAATCCTGCCTCCTAACCCTCCTCATGTACAGCTTCCATTGATTAAAGCGGTAGTAGAGCATCTGCAAGGAAAGGCAGTCTGCACCTGCGACGGTGTCAGTGCCACTCCTACCAACTGGGTAATGGACCGAATTCTGAACAAACTTTAACCAATACATTATTATTTGGGGTGAAACCACTCTCCTTGTTGACCATACTGTCTGTACTCCTTCTCTATCCGACGCACACCATGGCTCAGATAGAGAAGAAAGACAGCATGTCAATCAACGAACCGGCTCCTGTGGCTTCTCCCCGACTGTCATTAAGCAGTCTGACCGACGGCATTGTCCGTTCCATTAAATTTACTGGAGAAGAAATCAAGAAAGCCGGTGCCAAACTAAACACCATAGATACCACCTATATTTCTCCCAACAAATACAACCTGGCCTTCATGCTGGAACAAAGCTCCTGGTATGAACATTACCGATTAGGCAGTAACGACGGACAAAGTCTGAACTTTGCCCCGAACATCAACACCAAGCTGGGAGTTTATTTTGGATGGAGATGGATTTTCCTGGGACTATCTTTCGACATCAAGGACCTTATCGGGAAAGGAAAGGAAAAAGCTCCCCGAAAAGAAATTGTATTCAACTTATACAGTGCCAAATTTGGCGTAGACTTGTATTACAGGAAAACGGGCAGCGATTTCAAGCTGTCTTCCTATGAAAAGTTCAATCTGAGTCAAAGCTATGTAAACACACAATTCAACGGCTTTCAAAGCAACATCAAAGGACTGAATGCCTACTGGATTTTCAACCACAAGCGCTTTTCCTATCCTGCAGCCTACAGCCAGTCGACCAACCAGCGGAAAAGCTGCGGCTCTCTGCTGGCCGGATTCTCCTATTCCCAGCATAACATTTCATTCGACCATACGCAACTGCCCGAAGAAATGCAACAGCAGCTCAGCCCCTCCCTGAAATTTCACAGCCTGCGCTACACAGACTACAACCTCAGCGTGGGCTACGGTTACAACTGGGTGTTTGCCAGAAACTGTCTGCTGAACATCTCCCTTCTTCCTGCCATGGCCTATAAAAAGGCACGTATCAACGACCAGCCCACCCAAAGCGGAACTGACTGGGCGCAATGGATAAGAGACATCAATTTCGACCTGATTACGCGTGCAGGCATCACTTGGAACAACAGCAAATACTATGTCGGAGCCTCTCTCGTGCTTCACACATACGACTACCGGAAACCCACTTTCTCTATGACTAATTCTTTCGGAAGCCTGCGTATCTACATGGGATTCAATTTCTGGAAGAAGAAAGAATACCGTGAGAAGAAGGAATAAAAAAGGGAGCTGCCCCAGTGAATAAAAGCAACTCCCATATTAAATAAAACAAACACAATGAACTTCTAGAAGTGAACGCCCAGCGTAAACAATAACTGATGACGTTCGTTGGTTACTTTTGTAGCTTGCAAAGCCTCATCACTGAATGCGTAAAAATCAGACTTGTATACATCATATTTATAAGCCAAGTCGGTATAAAACCACTTACTTCTGTAACCCAAACCTACAGTTACCGTATTACGGGCCAAATCATTGGTATATTCTGTATCCGTACGCATATCATTTGCATTCAACGACTTGTATGCTCCATCCTTAAAAGCCGATGTTGAATAATTGTAACCTGCTCTCACACTAAAAGCTGAAGATATACGGGTTTCCATTCCCACACGCAGTGTATGTTGCCCTTTCAGTGTAGATTTAGTGTACTCATTCTGATTATCCATTGGAGTTCCGTCATTATAATACAAACGGGAAGAGCCGAAATTAGCATACTCATATTCCGCACCTAAAGCCATGATACCTCCTAAAGTAGTTCCTGCACTGACATTGAACTTCCATGGTGTTATCAGACGATAATCCTGTACTATATCTCCCACATAACTTACTGTCTTTTCCACAAATTCTAACGGAGTTAACATTGTTCCATCCTCCTTCTGGTAAGTCAGTTTAGAATAGAGGTTGGAAGAGTACGTATCCGTCAACGAGTACCATGTAGGCGTATGAATAGCCAACCCAAAACGGAATGGAGACTCTTCTATCGGTCGAAAAATCGCACCAAGCTTCAGATTAATCCCTGTTCCTTCCGTACGATAGGCATTCTGCAATTCATAAAATCCAGAATGTCCACCATCATAAATGTCTTCCGTATAATAGGTACTACGAGTATAATTCACATCATTTACACCTAAAGTGATACCGAAATACATTCGGTCCTCCACATTAAAGGCCACATTAAAATCATACTCATTGATTCCACCTTCTTCCCGACTACGGAAGCCATTGGAATTTCCATTCCATCCAATCGTTCTCTGATAAGCTTCTCCTTTATCATTGGAGAAAGTTCCTATTCCTACCAGTTCTGTACGAACACCCATTATGCCTAAAAATGGATAATCCACATTATAATATGGATTGGAAAGATTTCCCGAACCTTCTGCACCGTAATTATAGATGTTATCTATTTCTTTAATAGAATATAAATCCATCATATTGGCCATCTGCTGTGTTTGTGAAAGCCCACCAAGCATTCCACCTGCAGCAAACAGCTTGTTAAAATTACGACTTTTATGATAGTTAAAGCCAAAGTTCAAGTAACGAAGCGTTGTACGGTTGCCAATTTTTGTGGAATACACAAAACCAATCTGATCAAATGAAGCCTTGTTTCGTTTATCATTCATCATACTCCCGCCAAAATCACTCTCTGCCTTCGTACTATTCATACCAAAAGAAGTAGATAAATCATGTCCTCTAAACAAGCCAATACCAGCCGGATTTGTTCCAATAGTAGAAATATCTGCTCCCAAAGCTCCCATGGCTCCTCCCATACCTACAAAACGGGCTGTACCGTTTAATTCATCACCAGCATAACGCACCGCATCATACGCAGTCTGCGCCATGGCTTGTGCACTCCACAACAATGAACAAGCCATTGCATACATATATCTTTTTTTCATACTCTTTTCCATTTTACATTCACTTTATCTTCTGCGTGCACCACCGCCACCACCGGTACTGACTCCTCTGCTGGAAGAACCTCCACCGCCACTTATTGTCGTACGATAACTTCCTCCACCAAAATCAACCCGATTAGTTCTTACAGAAGAATTTGTCCGTGAATTATCAAACCCATTCATCCGATTGCTGTTATTCTGATTCATCCGGTCAAATGCTCCAGTATTTCGATAAGAATTCGGACGGGTACTGCTTGGACGAGAATAAGTAGATTCACCTACGCTTTGTGACGGACGGGTATATCTCACCCCCGTACTACGTACTCTTGAAGCATCATCCGGACGTACAGAGCGTACTCCATTCGTACCGCTTACCACACGACCTCCCGTTCTACCGTTTCGATCAAGGCCACTCACAACACGACCTCCGGTTCGTCCATTACGATCGAATGCTGAGCCTACCGTACCTCTCCGCACCACATTTTCCGCACGACGGTTATTGTAGGTATAAGAATGACCATGCCATCCTCCTCCCCATCCATACGACGGATAGTACGGGTGATGATGATGCCATCCCGGGCCCCAGTAACCGGCCCAGTAACCTCCCCAATAGCCACCCCAGTAACCACCATACCAGTATGGAGAGTACCAGCTACTGTAATACCATGGAGAAGACCATCCCCAGCCAAAGCTGAATCTTGGTCCGGCAATGCTCCAGTTCCATCTCCAATCCCACCACAGCGGATTGCTGTAAGTCGGGAATACGTAAGCATAAAGTCCGTCATCGTATACGTTCCAGTCCCATGACGGGAAAGCTCCATACACTACATCCCAGTACAGCGGACTGCTTACCGGGATGGCATAACGCGGACTACGGAAACGGACAATACGCATGGCATATTCGTAATCATCCTGCGTACCTTCAAATCCGTTCACCCATTCTCCCCGTTCGCTATACGGTTTTTCCTGAATGTAAAGCGTATCGTTCTGCATGGAGAACGTGTTCTCACGCGATGTGTACCGACGGTTGTATTCGTCTACATCACGCGTATTTCCAGCCACATCCTTCACTACCACCGGCGTGGAAGTAGTCGATGTGGAATACACCGTTGTCCCCTGACTATTCTGCTTCGGGGCCGCTACGGTCTCCTTCTTCGTTTCCGCTTTTTTCTTGGGAACGAAGTAAAGGTCGTCGTTACTCTGGGCTGCCAAGACAAATGGCAAGCCAGCCAACATCAACGAAGCAAATACTTTCACCTTCATCATAATTATATCATTTAACGGTTCTACCTTTTTATTCTGATACAAAATTAGGAAGATATTTTTCCCTATCAAGCAGGAAATCCCTATTTCGATGTAGGGATTTCCCTAAACTTCTCCCAGCATCTGTATGCTTCATTTCCTTTTTTCCGCCCAGTACACACCACACAGAATGCAGACTGCCCCCACTGCCGAACATAAGGTCAGTCCTTCTCCCAGAATCAACATGGAAGCTCCCAAGGTGACCAGCGGACTCAGATAAATATAATTGGAAGTATGCAGCACACCTATTTTCTTTAGTGCCACGTTCCAGGCCACAAAGCAAACCAACGAAGCTATCAGGGCCAGAAACAACAGGTTCGACCACACTTCGGGCCGGCACAAGATGGCCGTATTCTGTCGGAAAGGAAATACGGCAAACAACGGCAGAATGGTAAGTACCCCATAAAAGAACACTTTCCGGGTGATAAACGACACCGGATAACGTCCGGACAAGCGACGAATGACCAAACTATAGCAAGCCCACGAGAAGGCAGCACATAACGTCAGCAAATCGCCTGCAGGAGAGACTTTCAAACCTTCCTTTCCACCGAACACAATCAGTCCCACCCCACAAAGTGCCAACATGGAGCCCATCAGTAACCGTCGGGTCAAACGGTCTTCCCTATAAAATGCCGCTGAGAGAAAAGCCGTAAGTAACGGGGCCGTACACAGCAGAAACGCCACATTCGAGGCCTGCGTCAGTCCCAAGGCCGTATTCTCCGTATAAAAATAAAGCGAGCCGCCAAAGAAGCCAGCCAAAGCCAACAAGCCTTCTTCCTTCCAACTATTGGCCAGCAGCCGACGGGGAACAATCAGCCAGATACCCGCATAGGCAACCAGAAAACGGTAGAAGAAAATCTCATGCGGATGCAGCCCCTGCTGAATCAGTACCTTGGTCGAGATGTAGGTCAGTCCCCACACCACGACCACGGCAATGGCCATCACGTGATAATATCCTTGTTTCACCGGCTCATTTATTTAGTACCCAAAAACGGAACCACCACAAACTCAGCTTCCGGATATTCCCGTTTCAGCAGGTCGCGCATATATTCCTCCGTATCGCGACGGATAATCTCATCATCTTCTTCCGGGAAGAGGTTGTAGGCCAGTGTGTGCAGACGGATGCCCCGACGCGTCATCGCTTCCAGACTCAGCAAGGTGTGGTTGATACTTCCCAGGCGACCAGAAGTGACGAACACCAGCGGATACTGCTTCTGTGCCACATAGTCGATGGTCAGCAGTTCACGGGTCAATGGCACCATCAGTCCTCCGGCCCCTTCCAGCAACACCGCATCATAGCGTTCACTCAGTGTTTGAGTGGCACGTTCAATCTTATCGAAATCAATCGGACGCTTGTCTATCTCCGCTGCCAGGTGCGGAGAACAGGGATAAGAAAAAATCTCCGGCATAGTCAATCGCTCCTTATCTTCCGGCAACAAGCCGGTACCCATAATCTGGCGGTGCAGTTCAATGTCTTCCGACATATCCGTATTCCCAGTCTGAATCAGTTTCTCCGTAATAGTACGGATGCCCCGCTCATTCCAGGTCTTAGCCAGGTAAGCCGTAGCATAACTCTTTCCGATATTGGTATCGATACCGCTGACAAAATATACATTCTTTTTCATACTCGTAACGTTTTTATTTTCTACATACCATATAAATAGGATGAAAGGTCAGGTACACCTTTCCCCGTTCATCCGAAAATTGTCTCGTATAATTCCGGCAGAATTCCTGCAACCTGCCGCGTGTCCATGGCTGTGCAGCCGTACCCGTCACTCCGGTCTCCTTCAAATGCTTCAACACGTCCAAAGGAGAAGAGAATGACAGGCGCAACTGTTCCTCGTGGGCATATACTACCTCATAGCGTGCCGCCAGCATCTCTTTCAGTTCCTCCAGCGACGGATATGACAATCCCGTCGCAGTCAGTGTCGCCACCTCCTCCGTATTGTGAGGCCCGAAGGTACTGAAAGCCAGGTATCCTCCTTCGTGCAACAGCTTCCGGCATCCTGAAAAGAAGCGTAGCAAATCTTCAAACCACTGCACCGCCGAGCACGATACAATCAGGTCCTGCCCCTCCGGAAAAGCTAATGTCTCCGCATCCTTCGCCATGAAATGCACCTTTTCACCCAGCACATCTGCCAGATAAGGTTCCACTTCCGGACAAAGGTCGTTCAGCCACATCTCTTCCGGTGCTGCCTGCTGCAAGTACATCCGCGTGAACATGCCCGTACCGCAGCCTATTTCCAGCACCCGTTCCTGTATATCCGAAGGAATGTAACGACCGGTCAGTTCCGCCATCCGGGATGCCACATAACGCTGCACGTCGGCCTTGTCCAGGTAAGTCCCCACGGCCTTTGCAAAGCGCCGACTAATCAGGGCCTTGTCCATAACCGACTTTCTCCGTTCAGCAACTCACGGAACAACTCCTCGTCATAGTGTTCCGCATCCACTTCTTCCACGGCCACTCCCTGCCAGGCTTCACGCTGGTTCTGAGGCGGAAAAATCTTGTCGTTCGTCCCGACAACCGCCTTGTCCCAAGTCCACTCCACAGCCGGACGATTCTTCACTGCCGTCCACAAAGCCGCCAGTTCCTGGTGCAAATCGTCTACCTCCCGATAAGGATGATGTGACAGGAATGTCTTCACCTGTGCGGCCGATCCGCAAATTCGCCGACGGAAACGAATCAGTACCGGTTCCGAAAAATTCTCTAACGTTCCCTGAAAGATGGCTTCAGGAATACCCTTTGTATCGTGAATAGGGAAAGGCGTACCGTTCACTGCCAGCCTCATCCCGTAAGGATACTCTTTTCCGGCCAACGTCTGGCAGGCTACCCATACCCCCATGGACCAGGCCATGACCCGTATCTCCCTGTAGCCCTCCAGCAGACTGTAGTCAAAATCCAAATCCTTATAGTCGAAATACAACAGGCAGTCGCATTCTTCCTGCACGGGTCCGGCAAACAGATTTTCGTCCGAGCCCCATCCAGCAAAGAAGAGCAGCAATGTGGAATTTCCTTCCTTCTTGATAAACCGTTGTTTCATATCTTAATTTCTTTCTGTTTTCATGCTTTCATTTCATGACACAACCGTGCCATTTCCTCTTCTTCAATCAGCGAAGTCAGCGAGAAACGCAACCGCGCTGTTCCCTCGGGTACGGTAGGCGGACGCACCGGCAACACATAAAAGCCGTGTTCCTGCATCTGCAAGGCCTTCCAGATAGCCTTCTCGTTGGCTTCCACTACCAGAGGTATAATGTGACTTTCCGACGGACATTCCACCCCACTCTCACGGATAGCCGTCCGCAAGCTTGCTGAGATTTTGGCCAGATGCTCCCGCCGTGCCTGCATATCTTCCAGGTGCGACAAGACAAAGCACGTCCATGCCACATTGATAGGCGGCAAGGCCGTGGTGAAAATCAACGTGCGCATCCGGTTCACCAGGTAATCACGTATCACCTTCCGGCACACCACATACGCTCCCACGGAAGCCATCGCCTTGCCGAAGGTACCGCACAAGAAATCGATGTCCTTCAGGCAACCTTGTTCCTCGGCTACCCCCAGTCCTCGCTGGCCCCGTACGGCAATTCCGTGCGCTTCATCCACATACAGCATCACGTTGGCATAACGGCGCTTCAGTTCCACCAGCCGGTCGAGCGAAGCTACGTCACCGTCCATACTGAACACGCTTTCCGTCACCACAATAATCCGATGATACTCGCCGTGATGCTTGGCCAGCAGATTCTCCAACTGCGCATAGTCCTGATGACGGTAACGGATGCATTTAGCCGCCGACAAGCGGATGCCGTCAATCAGACTCGCATGTACTAATTTGTCGGCTAAAATCAGCGTGTTCGCATCGGTCACCGCCGGAAGAATCCCCGTATTCATGTGATACCCACTGCTGAACACCAGTGCACTCTCCGCTCCAAACAACGAAGCCAGTAACGATTCCAGCTCCCGATAGGCTGGGAAGTTGCCCGTCAGCAACCGTGAGGACGAGGAAGAAAAGCACAAATCCCTTTCCTTCACTGTCCGCAGAAATTCTTCACGCAACGCCTTGTCCGAAGCCAGTCCCAGATAATCATTCGACGACAGATTCAACATCCTCCGGCCACCGGCCTCAATCCATTTCCCGTCGCTGCAGGTTTCCGGCAACACACGCAGGTTGCCACACGCCTCCAGCTTGTCCAGTTCCAGCTGAAAATCTCCGTCCAGTCCGGGTTGTATTTCATTTTTCATGATTTACCTCCTTTGTTTTTATTCCGGCATTTCGCCGACAATCTTGCACAAACCGCTCGTCAGTTTAGTCAGTTCTTCCGGACGAATGATGAAAGGCGGCATGATATAGGCCAGCCGTCCGAACGGACGTACCCAGATACCTTCTTCCACAAACCGGCGCTGCATCCAGCCCATGTCGACCGGCTTCTTGGTTTCAATCACTCCGATGGCACCCAGTACCCTGACATCGGCCACCTGCGGCAACGAAGCCGCCGGTGCCAGTTCTTCTTTCAACTGTGCTTCAATGCGTCGCACCTTCTCCTGCCAGCCTGACGACAACAACAGACGTACGGAAGCCAATGCCACGGCACAAGCCAGCGGGTTGCCCATAAACGTAGGACCGTGCATGAACGCACGCGGCTCCTTGGAAGAAATACAGTCGGCCACCTTTGCCGAAGCCAACACTGCCGAGAAGGTCATATACCCTCCTGTCAGTGCCTTGCCGATGCACATGATGTCCGGTTCCACCTGCGCATGTTCCCATGCAAACAATTTCCCCGTACGTCCGAAGCCTGTGGCAATCTCGTCAAAAATCAGCAGCATGCCGTGTTCCCGACAGAGACATGCCGCCTCCCGCAAATACTGCGGATGATAAAAACGCATTCCGCCGGCACCCTGCACTATCGGCTCTAAAATCAGTCCCGCCAGCTCACCGTGATGCTGCGTGATGACTTCACGCAAGGGTTCGATGTCCTTCTCATCCCATTCGGCATCGAAACGGCACTGCGGAGAAGGTACAAAATAGCGCACCGGAAGGGCCGAGCCAAACAGGCTGTGCATGCCCGTCACCGGGTCGCATACCGACATGGCGTTCCACGTATCGCCGTGGTACCCTGAACGGATGGTCACGAAATTGTTTTTCTCCGGATGACCTGCCGCAAACTGATATTGCACCGCCATCTTCAAAGCCACTTCCACAGCCACCGACCCACTGTCAGCATAAAAAATGTATTCCATGCTGGGAGGCACGATTTTCAGCAATTCCTTTCCCAATTCGATAGCCGGCTCGTGCGTCAGTCCCCCGAACATCACGTGCGACATCCGGTGAAGCTGTTCCTCCACCGCCCGGTTCAGCACCGGATGATTGTATCCATGCACGGCACACCACCACGACGACATGCCGTCAATCAGTTCCGTACCGTCGGCCAGCGTCAAGGTACAACCCTGTGCCCGTTCCACCTTGTAAGTGGGCAGCGGGTTTGAAGTTGAAGTATACGGATGCCACAAATGCGACCGGTCAAATTCGTCAAACAGTTTCTCACAATTCATATCCTGCCTCCTTTATACGTTCTTTGTCTTTTGTTACTTTTGAGCCAAGGGTAGTCAGCAAATCCCCCACAATGGCCGAATTGATTCCCACATACAGCGCACGGTCCACCGTCTCCTCGCTCAACTGCGAGCGCCCTCCGGCAAAGCGAAGGAAAGCCGTCGGATTCACCATGCGGAACATGGCCACCGTACGCAGCACCTCTTCCGCCGTCAGTGGCTTTGCGTGTTCCAACGGCGTACCCTTGATGGGCTGCAACAGGTTCAACGGGATGGATTGTACCTCCAGTTTCCGCAAAGTCAGTGCCAGTTCCACCCGCTGGGCCGGCGTTTCTCCCATGCCGATGATGCCTCCGCTGCACACGTCCATGCCTGCCCGACGAGCTGCCTGGAGCGTTTCTATCTTCTGTGCCTGTGTATGCGTGGAACACAAGGTCGGGAAGAACGAAGGCGCCGTTTCCAGGTTGCAATGATAACGGCTCACCCCGGCACGATACAAGGCCGCAAGCTGTTCTTCCGTAGCCAGTCCTAACGACGCACACAATTCAATCTTACTGTGCGCCCGAAGGTATGCAAAGTGCGTGCAAAGTTTCTCTACCTCTCCCGCCGAAGGCCGACGACCACTGGTCACCAACGAGAAACGAGCCACACCCTGGCTTTCGTTCATCTTTGCCTGGCGCAGACATTCCTCTTCGCTCACCAGTCCGTACTCCTCTACCCCCGTGTGATGATGCACCGACTGGGCACACCATTTGCAGTTTTCAGGGCAACGACCCGACTTGGCGTTAATGATGGAACACATGTCAAACTTCCGTGAAGCGTATATCACCGTAATGCGGTGAGCCACCTCACACAGCTCCTCAAAAGGCGCTTCCTCGAGCAGCCACAAAGCCTCCTCCGAAGTAAGCATGCCTCCTTCCTTTATCTTCTCTTCTAATTTCTGTAATCTTTCCATACGTATTTATCCTAAAAAAGAAGGGATGTCTCCGCTTCGGTTAAGTCTGTCAGACTTGACCTGAAACGGGTACACCCCTTCCGGTTACTGTTATCTTATTTATTTCATCTAAAAGCAGCGCAGGCACTTCTTCCCTTTGCGGCACCAGCAGACGCCACAATCCTGTCTGGTCTGTCTCAAATAGACTTCCTACGAGCCCCGGTCCTCCACTTCCAAAGAGTGCATCTTCCTCTGAAAAGCTAATCCATGACGTGCCTTCTGTTTTCTTTCCCTCGCACACTGCCGTTTTCTGCTTGCCCAATGAAGCATCTGCAATTCCCCTTCCCACCTGTCCGATAGTAACATGGCGGTGCAAGCTTACAAACGCAGCATATTCCTTCCGGCTCCAGCGACGGAACCGAAGCATGACCTTTTGCGAACAGGAAGTGATAGGATGCATCTGTTTTTTCTTTGTTTAAATGTACGGCTGCAAATGTATAGAAAAATCTACAGAAAATGCAAAGATTGAGTAGAATACGTTTTTCTGTCTACAAATTCGCTTTTATCTTCTTTTCTATCTTCGTGTCCGTTGTCTTTTCTGCATAGCCTTGGAGCTTTGCAATTATCGTACGGTCTTTACCTATCAGATAATAAATGATTATTTCACAAACTCTTTCATTTTCTCTTTCAGGATATGCTTACGATACCCCATCCAGCTATGTATCACCTTACGTTCCGGTGAAATCAGCACATAATGAGGAACTCCCTTTACACCATAAACCGCTGCAAGTCCGTCATTCACCTCACGAAGTTCATTCCATTGATGGCCGGTCAGTTTCCTTTCTGCCACAAACTTCTTCCATCTGTTTTTCGCGGCTCCACAAATGCTAACCAGTTCCAGCTTGCCTTTATACATGCGACTCACTTCTTCCATTTCCGGCAGTGCCTCCATGCAAGGCTGGCAACCGATGTTCCAGAAATCAAGCAGAATGTATTTACCCTTAAATTCAGAGAGATGATGTGTATTTCCCTCCGTATCATACAGCGTGCCGTCTACCATGTGGTCGCCCGCCTTTACCGGCTCTACCATCTTAAAATAAGCTGCAATTTCACGTCCTACCGGCGACTTGCGGTCAGCTTCAGACAAACGTGCATACAGCGGATAAACCAATTCTTTATGAGAATACTGAGAATCAGGGTTCCAATTGAGGAAAGACACCTGATCACAATACTTTTCCAGCCAGACTTTTGTGACCGGAGCCGTTTTCATGTATTCCAGTTCCCGCAACCGAACTTTGTCTTTCAGAGGATACACATGATTCCAACGGATAGAATCGATCTTGTTTCGGATGGAAATATCATTTATGCCCTTGTCAAACATCTCATATACTATCATCTCTTGCTTAAAGGCTTCCACCATTTCCGGCATTCCCAATTTGGTAAATTCAGCCTCTGCCTGCTGCTCCGGTACCTCACTTTCTACCGTCCAGAACGGACATAGCATGCCTTCACCCTGAATCCGGATTTTTGCTCCGGAAACTACCCATAAAGAAAGTGGACTTACCGAAAATGTCTTCTTATAGCTTACTATCAGCAACAGCTGCCGAGATTCCTTTGAAGTAACGGTATCTCTTAATACAAATCTGCCATCCTTGACCGTATCAGATGTCACAATGTCCGCATACTGTCTGTTCTCAGACTGACAGAGGGAAACAACTGAGCTGTCGGGCAGGTTCTTCACAAATCCTTCTATCAGGAATTCACCTTCCGGAACCTTCTGTCCGGAATGGCAACTCCCCATCATCAACCCCAATAATAGAGAGGAAAATAATATTGCTGTGAGTTTCATGGTATCATATTAAAAAAATGAGTCCGCTCTAAAATACAGGGTCACATTCCAACTTCTCTCAAAAGCATTTAAGCATAATTGCAACCCATTTTAAAGCGGACTCAAAAACAATTTACTGAAGTTTGAAGGAAACAGGTACGGTAAATTTCACCCTTACAACCTGTCCCTTCTGCATACCCGGTTTCCACTTAGGCATAGCTTTCATGACGCGCAAAGCCTCCGCATCCAAATCCGGGTCTACAGAACGAAGTACTTTAAACTCGGTAGGAGTTCCGTCTTTTTCCACCACAAACTGCACGATTACCCGTCCCTGCACATTATTCTTCATGGCATTTTCCGGATATTTCACGTTTTCTTGAAGGAATTTCAACATTTCCTTCATTCCTCCCGGATATTCAGGCATCTGTTCTGCAACCATAAATACTTCTTCTTTAGCCGTACTATCTGCGGGAGCTTCTTTTGCTTCCGGACTTACCGGGGCAACAACTTCTTCTTTTGCATCCTCCGTCTGTGATGCATCCTGCGAGCAGGAGATGTTTCCGGCAACGAGTAGAGCAAAGGCCGGAAGCACGAACAGTGCATATTTGATATGCCCTGCACCGTTTGATTTTTTCTTGTTCATCATAATGATACGTTGTTTAAGGTGAGAGAAGTTGAAATTATTGGATAACCCGTACTTGTGGTTGTAGGCCAACCCAAGCAGGTGATATTGATAGCTTTTAGTGGCAAACCCTGCCTCCATTACTTTCCTGTCGGCCAGGAACTCTAAGTTGAGTCTGACCTCGCGTTTCAGCAGCCAGGCAAAGGGATTCATCCAGCAGCAGATGCTGACCATCTCGGCAAGAAATACATCGACAGAATGATGCTGCTTTACGTGCGCCATTTCGTGCGTCAGGATTTCACTGATTTCATCTTCCTTCACTGCGGCAGGATTCATGAAAATCCATCCGAAGAAAGAGAACGGTCCGGAAGGGTCATTCAAACATTTTACGCGAACACCGTTTATCTCTTTTTCCGGCATACGTACAATGAGGCGATACAGACTGAATGCCTGAACCACAAGCCGGACGAGCAATACCACTACCCCGGCAAGATACAGATAGCCTATCCATTCAGACAGCACGAACACACGGCTCCCGGTTTCTGCTACTTCACTCCCTACCACAATCTCCGGCAGCACCGCCGAGTAATCAAAGTGAGTGAGCATAATCATACGGTCACGGCTTTCCAGCCATTCACGTACGTCGATAAAAGGCAGGATGAATGGCAATACAAGCGACACTATCAGGATAAATCTTCTGGAACGAAAGAAGGTATCCCGCGTGCATACCAGTTTATAGAGCGCGTAAAACAGGATTAATCCGACATTGACTTGAAGAAGGTATAGCATAGAAATAAGTTTTTATTTGTCTTCACGTTTTTCAATCAGGTTGATAATCTCATTCAGGTCTTCCTTGGAAATCTTCTGTTCCTTGGCAAAGAACGAAACCATCTCCTTATAAGAATTGGCAAAATAATTGCGCACAATGTTGCCCACAGACTTGCTGGTATATTCTTCCTGAGCCACTAAAGGAGTATACCGGTAAGTATTACTAAACCTTTCTGCCTGCAGGTATCCCTTCCGCTTCAGGTTGTTGATGACGGAGGCCACCGTGGTATAAGGCGGCTTAGGTTCAGCATAGCAACCCACCACATCTTTCACAAAACACGGTCCCAAGTTCCAAATAAAGCGCATGGCTTCTTCTTCCTGATAAGTTAGCTTTTCCATATCGAACGAGTTTTTCTACGAACTTTTCGCAAATCTACGAAATCATCGTAAACAATATATATTCAAACGGTTAATTAAATTAAAAGAGAATTTGATTCATTTGTTTTACTCTCCACACAAAACACAAGTGCGTTTTATCTCAAACGCAAGTACATTTCATGTCAAACGCCTTTGCGTTTTAATCTAAACGTCCTTGTGTTTTAATTAAAACGCAAAGGCGTTTTTTAGCCTATATTTATTTGCCATGAGAAAGCAGAAAAAAGGCTGTTTCAAATTACACAATTCTAATTTGAAACAGCCTTTCGTTTTATAACTGGACAATATGTAACTCACCCCACTTTGGGGAAGTTCACTTCATCATAACACCTCTCCTCTCACATGAAAAAACGGTTTATTATACAGGAAAACCCACCTTGTCTTTATCCGTGATTTTTCTTAATACACGACAAGGATTTCCAGCTGCCACGACACCCGAAGGGATATCATGAGTTACGACACTTCCGGCACCAATAACGGTATCATCGCCTATCGTCACTCCGCTGAGGATAGTGCTGCCGCCTCCAATCCAGACCCGATTACCTATGGTAATGGGTTCAGGAATCAAAGCACCTGCTATCCGCTCTGCCGCATCAAGCGAATGATTGGCCGAATACATACTCACATTGGGCCCCAACAACGTATTGTTACCTATCGTTATCTGCCCGCAATCGAGGAGCGTACATCCGAAGTTAATATAGACATCATTGCCAATCGTAATATTTTTGCCGAACTCGCAAGCAAAGTCTGGCTCCATCCACACACGCTCCCCTACTTTCTTGAAGAGTTTGTGCATGATTTCCTGACGTCGTTCAACTTCTTCATCTTCAGTACGGTTAAACTCCTTAAACAGCTTCTTTGCCTTAACCCTCAGGTTAAACAAATCAGCATCAAAATCATTATAGATTTGATGTTCCTGCATTTTATCCCATTCTGTCATATTCAACTTTTTAAGTTTGGTTTCATAGTGACGAAACTATGAAAAAATGATGAGATAGCAAAGAATTCATCCAAAATATTACGATTTATCGCAAAATCAAAGAAGGTACAACAGAATACGCATACTAACCGGAACTTCCGCAAGAGCAGGCGGGTAATTCTTCTTTTCGGATTTCCGTAATATAGAAACGGGCGAAGGCATTTTTAATCTCATCGCGCACACGACGGAATTCTGCTTCAATAAATTCCGGAGTTCCGGTGGCATGCGACGGGTCATCAAAACCGATGTGAAGACGCTTGCCTACTTTTCCGGTAAATGCCGGACAACTTTCATTTGCTCCTCCGCACACGGTAATCACATAATCCCATTCCTGATCAAGGTAGGTATTCACATGAGTCGGCACATGCGAACTGATATCAATTCCGATTTCTTTCATTACCTCCACCGCCTTGACATTTACTTGTACGGCAGGCTCTGTTCCACCCGAATACACTTCTATATTCTTATCGAACGACTGTAAAAAGCCGTGTGCCATCTGGCTGCGGCAACTATTTCCTGTACAAAGAATCAATACTCTCATATAAATGTAACAATGATAAATTAAAGAACAAAATTAAACAAATAACCCGACAAGATAATGAAGAAAGCCACCGTTCCGAAGAATATCGCAATCAGCCGCCACGTCATCACCTTTTTCAGCAAAGTCGCTTCCGGAAGTGAAAGACCTACCACGGCCATCATGAAAGCGATAGCTGTACTCATAGGGATACCTTTGGCCACGAATACCTCGATGACCGGCACAATGCCTGCCGCATTGGCATACATCGGTACGGCAAGAATCACAGAAAGCGGTACGGCAAACCAGTTGTCCTTCGACATGTATTGCTCGAAAAATCCTTCAGGCACAAAGCCGTGCATAAACGCACCGATACCGATACCTATCAGAATGTAAATCAGTACACCACTGACAATCTTCCAGGCATCACGCACAATGACGGGAAGACGCTTGATAAAAGTAGTATGGTCTTTCTCCCATTCTCCTGCCTGCGCCGAGGAGCTGGCCTGTATCTGCTTCACCCAGTCACTCAGGTAAGGTGAAAGATGCATGCGGCCGAGCACAAAACCGCCTATCACTCCCAGCAGAATACCACTGATGACATAAATAAGTGTTACTTTCAGTCCAAAAGAGCCGAGGAACATAGCCACCGCCACCTCGTTCACCAGCGGAGAAGTAATCAGGAAGGCAAACGTCACTCCCAAAGGAATACCGCCTTTTACAAAGCCGATAAACAAGGGAATGGACGAGCAGGAACAGAACGGAGTAATGGCTCCGAAAATGGAAGCCAATACATACTGCAACCCGTACATCTTATGTGTTACCAGATAGTTCCTCAAACGTTCTATCGGAAAATAAGCGTTAATGATTCCCATCAGCACACTGATAAAAAACAGCAGAATAAGAATCTTGATGGTATCATAAAAAAAGAAGTTTACGGCTACCCCAAGCGGCGTATCAGCACTCAGTCCGAACAATCCGTAAACAAGCCAGTCTGCAAAATCTTGTATCATGTTTCTATCGTTATAATTCGTTTAAATACGAACAAGTGTCCCATCATAAAAGCGGCAGCTGCCTTGAAAGCCGTTTCTGCCGCTTCTGAATCAATCCTCTTGTTTATCCGATTCCTAAAAGTTTCTTCACATCGCTTTCGGTGGGAACCTGTCCTTTCATCTTCACTACTTCGTCTACTACTACAGCAGGAGTCGTCATGATGTTGTAGCTCACCATTTCCATGATGTCGTCCACCTTAGTCAGTTTCACATCCAGGTTATTTTCCTTGATTACTTTTTCAATTACATTATAGGTGGTCTTGCACTTTGCGCAACCCGGTCCCAATACTTTAATTTCCATACTTGTAAAGATTTTGTTTGTTATCAAATTCGTTTATAAATACATTATCCAGCTATAATATATACCGATGACGATAAACAGCACACCAACTATGCGGTTCATCCATTTCTGCACCTTCTGCATCTTGCCGTAAAAACTGCCCAGCTGCTGTACACTGAACGCTAAAATCCACGCCACAACCAGCACCGGTATGGCAGTCGCAATGGCAAACACAACGGGCAGCAGATAACCTGCTGTGGCCGTGGCCGACATCGGTATCAGCATGCCAAAATAAAAGACACCGCTTGTGGGACAGAAAGCCAGGGCAAACAACGCGCCTATTATCAACGCGCCCCAACCGCCTTTCCGGGCAAGCCCTTCCGCATTACCCTGAAATCCGAACTGAGGCAAGTTCATCCTATCACCGAAAAGCATGAAAAGGCCTATCACGAACAAAAGCGGTCCTAACACAAGCTCTCCCCACGCCCCGATGGTCTTCTGTATGCCAAACATACTCGAGCCCTCTTTCAGAATCAGAATCAACACCATTCCAAGCAACGTGTACGAAAGAATACGTCCCAGCGTATAGAGCAGTCCATTTCGAAAAATACGCCTCCGGTTCTCAATATCTTTCCCGATAAAGCCAATAGCCGCAATGTTGGTTGCCAACGGACAAGGTGAAAGTGCAGTCAGCAGTCCAAGCAGAAACGCCGTCCATACAGGAGTGGAACTGTTATCCAATAATGTCTGTAGCCAGTCCATAGCCTCTCCTTATTATTTCAACATGTCATTTATGGTCTTTACCAGTCCTTCCTTGAACACCTCCGGCGATTTACGGGCATTTCCGAAAGCAAACTGAGTCATATTTTCCGCAGTTTCCTGCCCGTTCTTATAGCGCACCACAAACAGTGACGACCAGGTAACCTCATATTTTTCGGCAATCTTCTCATTTTCCTTCTTGCTGATGTCTATCACCTTGAACACCACTTCACCCTTCTTTACCTGTTCCGCGAGATTCTCTTTCATCACAGCCAGAGTATTGTTTTCAATGGCTATGCACGTAGCACAACGCTGCTTTCCATGAAAATACAATACCTCTACATGGTCTTTGGCAGTTATCTCACTGTTTCTGACCACCGCTTTGTCACTTGTTTGAATTTCTTTTTCACTTCTGCCCTGCATCCCACATGAGACCAATGCCAAACATATCGACAGAAGACATACCATCTTTTTCATCGTTCTTCTATATCTATTATTAGTAATTCGTAAAACAACGAACAAGTACAACAAAAAAAAGAGCTTATTCGCAACAGCTCCCTTTTTTACATATCGGCTGACCCAGGAAATCGGCAAACATTTTTTGGGCCAGTTTCCAGTTCTCCTTATTAATGCAATACCTCACCTTAGGTGCCTCAATCTCTCCCTGAATCAGTCCGGCTTCTTTCAGCTCCTTCAAGTGCTGTGACACTGTAGCCTTGGCTATGGGCAGTTCTTCATGAATGTCGCCGAAAAAGCAACATTCCTGCGAGGCCAAAAATTGAAGTATGGCTATACGAGCCGGATGCCCCATGGCCTTGGCAAAGCGGGCCATTTTTTCCTGTTCTTCTGAATAGTTCTTTCTTACCATTTTCACCTCTCTTGTTTGTTGTTCGCAAAATTACGAATAAAATTATACAGTGCAAAAGAAAAAGTTATTATTTTCTTTCCATCGTAAATAATATTTTTATGTTTCCCTGTCCCAACCCGTATACTTCTCGTGCAGAAAACATAAAAAGCCCGCTTATACCCACCTAAAAACTTCTATACACTCCTCTATTTAACCCGTGTAAACTCGGAGAATTTAACAGCATAGCCCAAAGAAGGCCATTCCACGTAGACTTCTCCATCACTTTCATGCCTGGTTATCATCACCTTACAAGATGAATTAATTTCAGACAGGAAATTATATTGTGAAACAGGAAGCTGATACGTATAACTTTCATCTCCTTCCCTGAGTATCAGAGACAGAAAGGAACGACTGACAATCACATCCTCCAAGCAGTATTGTTCAGAAAGATCTGTTACCCCCAGAAAACGCTCAATAGCCTTAGAATATACTTCTTTTCCTTTGCCTCCTTTATCAAACTTATCCAGAATCCTGCTCCAGACTTTTTCTTCTTTCCCTTCAGGTGAAAGTAAATCTATATATTGTAACGTATCAGGCAATCCATGCCTGTTTCCCCACTCCTGCATACAAGAGAAATGGAGTTCCTGCTGCCCGGTATCATATTCATATCCATAATAGCAAATATCTTTTTGCTAGTCAACCATCTGAGTTGTGAGCAATATAGAGCAATCTGTATGTTCGTCACCGGCCAGAAACTGGAATAAGCAAACATGTATTACATTAAACTCTTCAATATTTCTCCCGGCTTTCAGATGAAGGGCAATGTAGAATCCGGAAGTAGCAGCATAGAAATTGTTTTCCACAAACAACCAAACATCAGCTCCGGCATGGTAACTCGTACCAGGAATTATCCAGTAACTTCTACGAGGCCAGTTGAACAAAACACAGTTCTTCACTGCCTTTTGTATAAAATTGGCTTCTGTATAATAACGGAACAACAAAATGGCATCAAACAATAACCTCCATATATGAAAAGAGGCATGAGGCGTCGTCATCAGATTTTGTGCCGCCTGATGCGCCTGCACATTTTCCGGATGGAGTGAAAACAAAATCTCATCCAACTCACGCAGCAAATTCCTCCTTACCGCACAAGCATCTTTCACATAGGGCTCAATTTTCTTTGCACGAATATAAAACAAGACAACCATCCCCCAGAAAATATTCGGTTCTTCCCGCTTCATGTCTGTCAATACCGGCACCACCTCTTTTCTAAAAGTCTCAGAGTTATAGTCATACTGTTCTTCTATCAGTGAGATAATGACATTTTCCACCCATTGGGGATGCCGGACATTCATTTCTGGCACAATCCAATCGTAAAACTCTTTCGCTGCATAACAGATATTTGCAATACGGAAAAGATCCTCATCTTCCAGGTAATAAACGGCCTTCAGCTTCTCCCATACATCATTTACAGTCTTCTCGGCCACCTCATCCTTGATAATTCTATAAAGAGTCATTTTTCCCTTATAACCCAATTCCTGAGCCAAGGCTGAAGGTGAAGATGCAAATATCCGGTTCTCTATCAGACATTGCAATATTTCTAATTTTTCACTCATCGCGGTACCATTTTTGGAGGTTCTTGATACTTTATGCAGGAAGGCATAAAAACACTTTTCAAGTCCTTCTTCCAACCCAAAATACAATCCTATTTTTGCATAAAGAATAAGTAAAGGTAAAAAAACTCCTCAACAAGAGCGTCATGTTCAGGTTAAAAATGTATATTTGCAATATCCGACCGGAGAAATGGCCGGATAAAGTGAAAGCGTTTTTGCCGTAATATCCTGAAAAAACGAAATCGCCAATTTCAAAAACTCGAGGGATAAAAGGACATGACGCTCCTCTGTTTTGTATATGTGTGTACAGCCCATGCTGTATCTACATACCAGAACGGCGTGGGGTTACTGTTTCTTATTCATTCTCGAGTGGGCGTTTGGCGATGCCTGTTTTTTCAGTGAATAGCAGACAAGTCCTCACGCCTTTATCATGTTAAATTAAATGCTGAATTCCGAGGACTTATAGGCGTATAAGAAGGAGGTTATCATGCCCTTGTTTAGAATCACTGTCAAAAGAATGAAAAACACGAATGGTGTTCGTCTCGAACCTGGAATGTATGTAGAAATTCCAAGCAATTCCTTTAGCAATCCTGTCACGACCAATGGAGGACAAACTGTAGCCGATGCTTTTTACCGCATCTACGGAGTAGACATTAAAAGAGCCGGCGCATTAAACATGAACGACCTGGACGTGGAAAAGATTGGATGAAACTCCGAGCCGGTGGAAGAAGCACGTCTTACTTCTTTCACCGGCTCTAAAATATTATGCTAAATAATACGCCTATGAAAAATCGATATACTGCTGCTGCCCTGGCTTTCTTCCTTGGAGGACTGGGAGCTCACAAATTCTATTTAGGCAAATGGACAGGGATTTTCTATCTCATATTCTGCTGGACGTACGTACCAAGTATCATAGCTTTTATAGAATGCATACTTTATCTTGTCAACGGAGAAGAGGACTTTAATGAGAAATACAATAACGTTGTTGTAAGTTCTACAAGCCACAATGATAATGATAATTATGTATCTAATCAGCCGATAATTCCTCAAGCGTCCAACCTGACCGATACTTCCGATACCGGAGTGGTTTGTCCGGAATGCGGGCACATCAACGAAGCGGACAGTAATTTCTGTGAGTCATGCGGAAAAAAGTTATAACTAAAATATACGATTATGTTTTGTAAGAATTGTGGTAAAGAACTAAATAACGGGGCCAAAGTTTGTCCCAATTGCGGTACAAAAGTTTCCTCCCCCATTTCAATCATAAGCATTTTCAACTGCAAGGGAAATTTCTGGGACAGCGAGATGAATACGAGCGACTGTTGTTCATCACACATACCCGAAGACATCAAAGGAATGATGCGACAAAATTTTGGCATCAACTACAATGAAAAGATTTTATTTATCAGAGACACTTCTTTCTGGAATTCAAGAGACCAGGGACTGGTGCTGACGGATGGAGGCGTCTACTGCATTCCGGATAATGACAAGCCCGATGAGAAGATAGTTCTTCCGTGGAGCGTCATCCAACGTGTAGAGTACAAAGATTTAGTTTTATATTTCTGGGGATATGGTGATGAAACAGACTATTGCCCGATTCATATTTCATATTTCATGAAAAACGAAGACAATGAAAAGGCACGTAGCATCGGGAATTCACTTGCCCGTTTATTTACCCAGATGGCTCAATGTGTAGAACCCGAAGCAGACCCGTTTAATGAGGCAGCTGAACACTACGACCAGCTGATAACGGAAAACAAAAAAGAAGAGGCTTTCCAGTTTGCCCAGTCATGCAAGGACCGGGAGGGTTTGGAATTATTCTATATGCCGGTAGTCAAAGAATATATCATAAAAGGGGAATATGAAAAGGGCATCAGTGTAAGTGATGAAGGCTTAAAAAAGTGCGATAATGACAGTCCTATGGCATACATGCTGTATTATGCCAAATATTCAGCTTATGATAAATTAGGTAACTACACAGAAGCCCGAAAACTTGCCTTGTCTGTGTCGGAAGGAGCTGCAGAAGACTTGTGCTATCCGACCAGTACCATTCAAATTAAAGAAGAGGCAAGCTCTGACTTCAAAAATTACGACCAGCAATACGTGTCCTCCTACCTGGAACAGCCTTATAATAAACGAAAGGTTTTGTTGCCCGTCAACAAATACACAGACTTATACCAGGATTATCTGAGTGTGATTGACATAAAAGAATTACCCAATTCGGGAATTGTATTTCCCGTCGGTCACCCGGTAGCCTGCCAGTTGTATGTAGGCCACCCGTACATAAAACAAAAGTACCTTCCCTTTGAAAATTATGAGCTGGAACTGATAGAGGATAAGGTCAGAGAGTTCTGTCAGCTTGCGCAGTGTCTGGGAGCAAAGGAAATTCACATCGAATGCCTGAACAGCTCTTCCAGCGACCGTAATACAGATACAAACCAGCATATATCTGGTGAGGCCAATTACAGAGTTGCGTCTGCATCTGCAAACAATGAACGCAGTCAAAGCAAACATTTAATCGATGAAATCAGCCAGTCTATCAATCTTCATCAGACCTTTATTCCCAACGGGCAGCCTCACCTGCCAGAGAATCTGGTGTGGTATCCTAATGAGCCCTCCTGGCAACGACTGTACCATCAACGCATGCAAGGCTCTTTACTGCAGCATGAAGAAAGAATTGAGACACGTAAAAGTCGGGTATTGGAAGGTTCTGAATTAAATTCCATTGAAGGAGAGTTTAAAAACCTGCTGTTGGCGGCCAATGGAAAATGGAGTAAAAAGATAGAAGAGAAATTCGAATTACAAGAGAATGCCGTATTAGCCATTCACGTACAATTTGCTTCGATTGAAGAGCTTACTTCCGCACCCTCTTCTGCCACATCCACCAGCTCACATACCAGCGAAGAAAAAGAATACCTGAGTGAACTTCAAATCTGCCTGCAAGAAAATGGAGAGATACCAGCCGGAGAGCGACGGTTGTTGGAGAGGTTACGAAAGCATTTGCAAATTTCGGAGGAGCGAGCTCTGGAGCTTGAAAACAGTTTAAAGCCTTCTCTGAATGAAAACGAGAAAGAATACTGGAACGAATATAAACTTTGCCTGGAAGATGGAGAAGAAATTTCTGCTGGCGAACGGCGCTTACTGGACAAACTGAGAATCCGCCTGCAGATTTCTGAAGAGCGGGCCAAGGAAATTGAAAAAATGACAAACAGATAAATTAAGTCTTATGTTTACTCTATTAATTATAGCGATTGTTATCATTAGTGTTTTAGTCACATACGCGCGATACAAACAAGAGCAAATAGTGAATCTGACCCACAAAGAACTGCTTGAAAAACATCAGCACGCCTATTCCGTATACAAGGGATGGCTGATATTTTCTATTTTATTGTTTGTGTTCGGTTACATTCTATCCCAATGTTTTCCGATGTACGAGACAGAGGAGTATGAATACTGGCTTTTCGGCACACAGAAAGGAACGCGTGAGGTATTAACGACGTCTGCCTGGTGGTCTTATATTTTGAGAGGCCTTGGCGTATTGGCCGGTATTCCTTCTCTAATCGGCTTTTTGGACCGGTGGAATGCCGTCAAGAAATACCAGAATATGTCTTATAACGAATACGTGAACTTACAACATACAACCCGTCAGGACATCGAGCAACAAGATAAAAATATGAAAGAAGCCAAACGAAGGAACACAATTATAAAAATCATAGGAAAAATCATTTCAGGATAAAGAATGACAGGAAACCTCAGCTAAGGGAAAGGAGGAAAAAGTACCTGCAAGCGTATCAACTGGTACCATTCTTCTTTTCCCTTTATTTTGAATCAAACAACTGGAGGCAGATTTCTCCAGTCGCCTTACATTTACAGCGTAAAACAAATTTCAATTTTGATTATGAACAAAGCAGTCTTATCTTTTTGGGAGAAATTCCGCTTCAGATGCAACATCAATAAAATTCGTAAAAGCATCATGGAGTACCTGACCAATGAAGGAATTGAAAACAAATTAGTCAAAGGAAGCATTCAGGTTACTTACGAAGATTACAAATACGCTGTTGACTTCAACCTGGATAAAGAATACCCCTGTTGTAACATCACATTCGAAATAGCAGACGAAGATTATCAATCTCTGGAACTTTCAGACAAGACTTTTATTGCAGACAAAGTCAATACGGAAGAGGAACATCATTCCGTAGTAAAATGTTACAATGATTCCATAAGCGTAGAAACACATTTCTATTTTACGGACAAGAGAATGTTACTCACCTTGTTTTATACTCACTTTACAGATTTAAAGTCTACAGTCGAACACATGCTGGATGTAACCTTGGACAAACTACATGAGAAAGAAGCGAAAAAGCCGATTGGTTTTACCATATCCAAAAGCGATATACATCCACAAGAGGATAGAACCACAGCCCAGCATGCAGAATAAACAGCCACTATCGGATATAAAAAGATAAAGAAGCAAGCAGCTTACTTCTTTATCTTTTTCCGGTAAAGTTCCGCACGTGCCAGAATCTCGTGTACAAACTCATAGGTATCGCTTCCTCGGGCATACCCGTTCTTGCAGACGGGGTCCTGATAATATTCCTTATTGCTTTTCAACAGCATGAAATGGGCCACATGATGCTCCCAGATGTAACGGTTACGTCCGTATTTTTCGGCCAATGCCATGGCATCGGTCACATGGCCGATACCGGAATTGTAGGCGGCCAATATAAACTTGGCCTGTTCTTCCTTATCCGTGATTTTACTAAACGTACGCTGCATTCCGGCAATGTACTTCACAGCAGCTTTGATACTCTCTTCCGGGTCTTGCTCTTTGCCCGGCGGCACTCCCATGGCACGTGCCGTAACCGGCATCAGCTGCATCAGCCCCTTGGCTCCGGCCCATGATACGACATTCGGATTAAAGTTAGATTCGGTATAGGCCAACGAAGCTAACAAACGCCAGTCCCAACCGATTTCTTTAGCATAGCGTCGGAACAAATCATCGTAGTGGGAAATCTTACCGTCTTTCACGGAAAGAATGGCTCCGTGCGCGGGACGCTTGGCCAGCTCAAAATAACGGCGGGCACTGGCACGGAATGCCGGTGAATTGATGTTCTCACGGTGCCATTTATCAGCGGCCTCTGCCAGCAGAGGCGATGTTTTCCGTACGGCCCACGAAGAACGCTGGTCAAAGCTGATGGCCAGGTTGATGTCAAGCACCGGATAATAGGTACGGTTGATGCGGGCAATTTCATCTGTAGCTACTGTATAATCTATGCGCCCCTCTGCCACCCACGTAATCAGGTCTTCCGACGATACACTGTCGGAGGAAATCTCACAAATATCGATTCCTCCTCCCAGTTCGCGGTTCAAATTTTCCAGGCGGGTACGGTATTTCCCGGAATTAACATAGACTTTCTTTCCAACCAGTTCCGTGACATCCTTCAAAGCTTTCTTCCCCCTTCTCTGTATGATTACCTGCCGCGTAATGTCTTCTTCACCGCAATAAATCAGACTGTCCTTTAGCGGATTGGTAATAATCAGGTTGTAGGCTACCAAATCACCTTCTCCTTTGAGCAGACTGCTCACCAGCTGCTCTTCGTCTTTTACGACCTTCACCTTCAGGTCGAGTCCCAGCGACTTGGCAAACTGCTGGGCCAATTCGTACTGGAATCCCATGGGTTCACCACGGTAATGGAAATAAGACACAGAGCTGTTGACAGTCAGCACCATCAATTCCTTTCTTTCCTGAATCTGTGGTAAATCGACGGCAGTCTCTTCCGCTTTTTTCTCAGAGCCGCATGAAAAAAACAAAAAAAGGGCCAGCACACAGCACAGCCCCGTTATCCAGCCTTTCATTTGTCTACGATTCGTTCAATGTACATCTTCAGAATCTCGATGGCCTTTTCATTATGACCTCCTTGCGGCACAATCAGGTCGGCAATTCGTTTGGCCGGTTCGATAAACTCCAGGTGCATGGGTTTCAACACACGCACATAACGTTCCATCACTGCCTCAGCCGTACGTCCGCGTTCTATCACATCCCGCTGGATGACACGGATGAGACGTTCGTCCGGATCGGCATCCACAAAAATACGGAGGTCCATCTGCTTGCACAGCCTGCGGTCGCTCAAAGCCAGAATACCTTCGATGATGATGACCTTACGGGGTTCTACATGCACGGTTTCTTTCTGGCGCGTACAGGTAAGATAGGAATATACAGGCTGTTCAATGGATTCTCCGTTACGCAGCATGGAGATATGCTTGGAGAGCAAATCCCAGTCGAATGCCGAAGGATGGTCAAAGTTGATGTTCTGCCGTTCTTCCACGGGCACATGACTGCTGTCCTTATAATATGAATCAAGCGGAAGCACTGCCACTTCATTCTCCGACAGACTTTCGATAATCCTTCTCACTACAGTTGTTTTACCGGAGCCTGTTCCTCCTGCAATTCCAATGATAATCATAACTTGTTTCAATAATAAATTTCTATATTTGCAATATTCAAAGATACGAAAATCATAAAAACAAACAAACATGGTCAAGCACATTGTTTTATTTAAATTGAAAGAAGCCCTTTCTCCGGCAGAAAAAGCCGACATTATGAACCGTTTTAAGGCTGCCATCGAGGCTCTTCCGGCCACTATTCCCTTTATTCGTGACATTCATGTAGGACTGAATGAAAACCCGGCAGAAGTATGGGACATCTGCCTGGACAGCAGTTTCGATACGCTGGACGACGTGAAGGCTTATGCCATCCATCCGGCACACGTAGCCGCAGCTGGTATTCTGAAAGATGCCAAGGAAAACCGTGCCTGCGTGGACTATACTATCTAAAACTCAGCCATCATGGAAAAAATCATCAATCCATGGGAAGGAATGGAAGGATACTTCTGTTTCGGCTGTGCACCCAACAACGAGTCGGGCCTGAAAATGGAATTCTATGAAGACGGGGACGAGATTGTGAGTAAATGGGTACCTGAAGCCCGTTTTCAAGGCTGGTTAAACACCCTGCACGGAGGTATTCAGGCAACTCTGCTGGATGAGATATGTGCCTGGGTAATTGCCCGCAAGCTTCAGACAGCGGGAGTGACTTCGCGCATGGAAACTCAATACCTGAAACCCATTCACACGACCGACTCTCACCTTACCCTCAAAGGAAGAATCAAGGAGCAGAAGCGGAACTTTGTGTTCATTGAAGCCGAAATCTACAATGCACAGGATGAGGTCTGCACCAAAGCCATCTGCACCTATTTCATTTTCCCAAGAGAAAAAGCAGAAAAGGAAATGTACTTCAAAGGCTGTTATACGGAAAAAGAAAAGGAATCTTTATAAATTTGACAGCAAAAGCGAGTTTTTTCTGATAAATATTTGCTTTTTTAATTCTTATCTAATATTTTTGTCGCAACAAAAGAACGATAATTATGATTTTAAATACTGTACATCATCGCCATCATCATTACCTAACGGTTCACACGGTAGGCTGACGACGCGTGCAGTTACAAGAGATAAGATTACACAAAGGCTTGCCGTAAGAATTTATTCCTCGGTAAGCCTTTTTTATTTGACACTTTAAAAACTTAGAACAATATGTTAAGAATTGCCGTACAATCCAAAGGGCGCTTGTTCGAAGACACAATGGCCCTGTTTACTGAAGCAGACATCAAGTTATCTACCTCCAAACGCACCTTGCTGACACAATCCAGCAATTTTCCGGTAGAAGTACTGTTTCTGCGCGACGATGACATCCCACAATGTGTGGCCAACGGTGTGGCCGACCTCGGTATTGTAGGAGAAAACGAATTCGTGGAACGTGCTGAAGAAGCGGAAATCGTGCACCGTCTGGGCTTCAGCAAATGCCGTTTGTCACTGGCTATTCACAAGGAAACGGAATACAACGGACTGGAATGGTTCAATCACAAAAAGATTGCTACCTCCTACCCCAATATCCTGAAAAACTTCTTGACGCAACAGCACATTGAAGCCGACATCCATATTATCACGGGTTCGGTGGAGATTGCTCCGGCCATCGGTCTGGCAGATGCCATCTTCGACATTGTCAGCTCCGGCTCTACCCTTATCAGCAACAACCTGAAAGAGGTGGAAGTAGTAATGAAGAGCGAAGCGCTGCTCATCGGAAACAAACACATGTCAGACGAAAAGAAGGAAATCCTTCAGGAGCTGCTGTTCCGCATCAATGCAGTCAAAACCGCTGAAGACAAAAAATACGTGCTGATGAACGTACCGACCGACAAGGTGCAAGAAATTGTAGCCGTTCTTCCCGGTGTGAAGAGTCCGACCATCATGCCATTGGCTACAGAAGGCTGGAGCAGCATCCACACTGTTCTCGACCAGAAATGTTTTTGGGAAATCATCGGCAAGCTGAAAGCCATTGGTGCACAAGGTATTCTGGTACTGCCTATTGAGAAAATGATACTTTGATTTTCAGAACCTAATCACAAAGATTGTTACTATGAACATCATTACTTATCCTGAAAGAAATACATGGGCGGACTTGCTGAAACGTCCGATTCTTCAAACGGAATCATTGCGGGAAACCGTACTCGAAATATTAAACCACATCAAATTTGAGGGTGATAAAGCCGTACTCGAATACGAAGAAAAATTCGACAAAGTGCAACTGAACTCCCTGCTGGTAAGCGAGGAAGAAATTGCCGAAGCAGAAAAGAAAGTCAACATCGAACTGAAAGCGGCCATCACACTGGCTTATAACAACATCCGCACGTTCCACGCCGCACAGGTATTCCAGGGAAAGAAAATCACCACACTGCCGGGCGTGACTTGCTGGCAGAAAGCTGTAGCCATTGAGAAAGTGGGATTGTACATTCCCGGTGGAACAGCTCCTCTTTTCTCTACCGTCCTGATGCTGGCTACTCCGGCACAGATTGCCGGATGCAAGGAAATCATTCTCTGTACTCCTCCCGACAAGGAAGGAAAGATTCACCCGGCCATTCTCTATGCAGCCAAACTGGCTGGCATCAACCGCATCTTCAAAGCCGGCGGAGTACAGGCTATCGGAGCCATGGCCTACGGCACGGAAAGCATTCCTAAAGTCTACAAGATATTCGGTCCGGGCAACCAGTATGTCACTGCGGCCAAACAACAGGTTTCCTTGCGTGATGTAGCCATCGACATGCCAGCCGGACCTTCTGAAGTAGCGGTACTGGCCGATGAAACAGCCAATCCGGTCTTTGTAACTGCCGATTTACTTTCACAGGCAGAGCACGGCACTGACAGCCAAGCCATCCTGATTACTACCAGTGAGACTTTGCTGAAGGCGGTGACAGAAGAAGTGGAACGCCAGCTGGCCCAGCTTCCCCGAAAGGAAATTGCCAGCCGCTCCTTAGCTGCCAGCAAACTGATTTTAGTGAAGAACATGGACGAAGCCGTAGAAATGACCAACGAATATGCTCCCGAGCACCTGATTATCGAAGTCAAGGATTACATGGAAATCAGCGAACGCATTGTCAATGCGGGTTCCGTGTTCTTAGGCTATTATTCTCCGGAAAGTGCAGGCGACTATGCTTCGGGCACCAACCATACTCTCCCTACCAACGGTTATGCCAAGGCCTACAGCGGAGTCAGTCTGGACAGCTTCATCCGCAAGATTACCTTCCAGGAAATTACACCCGAAGGTATTGCCATGATTGGTCCGGCCATTGAAGTCATGGCAGCCAACGAACAACTCGACGCGCACAAAAATGCAGTATCCGTACGTTTAAATAAGTAACTATGAAACCATTGAAAGAACTTACGCGACCGAACATCTGGGCCTTGAAGCCCTATTCTTCGGCACGCGACGAATATAGCGGGAAAGAGGCTTCCGTATTTCTGGATGCCAACGAGAATCCCTACAATACCCCTAACAACCGTTATCCCGATCCGCTCCAGAGAGAATTAAAGGGGCTGATTGGAAGAGTAAAAAAAGTATCGCCAGACCACATTTTCTTAGGCAATGGAAGCGACGAGGCCATCGACCTTCCTTTCCGTGCCTTCTGCTGTCCGGGCATTGACAATGTAGTGGCTATCGACCCGACGTACGGTATGTATCAGGTATGTGCCGAAGTAAACGATGTAGAATACCGGAAAGTACAGTTGGATGAAAACTTTCAGTTCAAAGCTGCCGACTTACTGGCCGCTGCTGACGAACACACCAAACTGATTTTCCTCTGTTCGCCTAATAACCCCACGGGAAACCGTCTGTGCCGGGAAGAGATTCTTACCCTGCTCCGCTCATTTGAAGGACTGGTTATTCTGGATGAGGCATACGCTGACTTTTCAAATGAAGCATCGTTTCTGCAGCAACTCGACGAATTTCCGAACCTGATTATCCTGCAAACCTTCTCCAAGGCATGGGGATGCGCCGGTATCCGTCTGGGCATGGCTTTCGCTTCTCAGGAAATCATCAACCTGCTGAATAAAATCAAATATCCGTACAACGTGAACCGGCTGACCCAGCAGGAAGCCATCCACATGATTGAAAAGCATTATCAGGTACAGCAGTGGGTGGAATCCCTGCTCCACGAACGTACCCGTCTCATGCAGGAGTTCCAGAAGCTTGCTTGCTGCCGACGCATCTATCCTACTGATGCCAATTTCTTCCTGACACGAGTAAGTGATGCCAAGAAAATCTATAACTACCTGGTGGATAAGGGCATCATCGTCCGCAACCGTAGTAGTGTCACACTTTGTCAGGACTGCCTGCGCATCACCATCGGTACGCGTCCGGAGAACGATACCCTGCTGGAAGCCCTGAAAAACTACAAGGAGGAGGAAGCATGAAAAAAGTATTGTTCATTGACCGTGACGGTACCCTCGTCATCGAGCCACCCGTAGATTATCAGTTAGATGCGTTCGAGAAACTGGAATTCTATCCGAAGGTGTTCCGCAACCTCTACTTTATCCGGCAGAAACTGGATTTTGAGTTTGTCATGGTGACCAATCAGGACGGATTAGGTACTGATTCTTTTCCGGAAGATACATTCTGGCCCGTACACAACCTGATGCTTCAGTCGTTCAAAAACGAAGGCATTGAATTTGACAACATCCTTATCGACCGGAGTTTTCCGGAAGACAATGCCCCTACCCGCAAGCCACGCACCGGCATGCTCACGGCCTACCTGAACAATCAGGAATACGACCTGGCCGGAAGCTTTGTGATTGGCGACCGCGCTACCGACGTAGAGCTGGCCAAGAACTTAGGCTGCAAGGCCATCCTACTGCAACCGGATAAAAGTCTGCTGACCGAAAAAGGACTGGAAGACACGTGCGTATTAGCTACCACCGACTGGGACCGCGTGGCAGAGTTTCTCTTTGCCGGTGAACGTACTGCCGAAGTAAGCCGCAAGACCAAGGAAACCGATATCCGTATCCAGGTGAACCTGGACGGAAACGGCACCTGCCATATCCATACCGGACTGGGATTCTTCGACCACATGCTGGAGCAAATAGGCAAGCATGGTGGCATCGACCTGGACATCCACGTAGACGGTGACCTGGAAGTGGACGAACACCACACCATTGAAGATACGGCCATCGCCTTAGGAGAATGTCTATACAAAGCATTAGGAAACAAGAGAGGTATCGAACGCTACGGCTACTGTCTGCCCATGGACGACTGCCAGTGCATGATTTCGCTCGATTTCGGCGGACGGGCCTGGCTGGTATGGGACGCCACCTTTACCCGCGAAAAGATTGGCGACATGCCTACCGAGATGTTCCTCCATTTCTTCAAGTCGCTGAGTGATTCGGCCCGTATGAACCTCCATATCAAGGCCGAGGGAACCAATGAGCACCACAAGATAGAAGGTATCTTCAAGGCCCTCGCCCGCAGCATCAAGATGGCCATACGCCGTGACATTCATCATTTTGAGATTCCTTCCAGCAAGGGATGCATCTGACATAAAAAAAGAAGCATGGATTCCAGGCATTCGCTAAAATCCATGCTTCTTTTTTATTCTTTACAATCTACAATGTACTACTGCTTCTTCAGCTGCACACCCAATTGTAATCCATCATATTGGCTCAACAACGAACTGGCTGTACTTACTGCCGAATTGGATGACTTGCCTGCCACAGCTCCTGTGATGGTCTGTGCCAGCGACATCAGTTTGTCTGCCTTGAACAGCAGGCTCATAGTATCTCCGGTCAGCCCCTTCGAAACCGTCGCATTCACTTTCAATCCCAGACGAGTTTTCATTGTCAGTTCCTTGGTATCCGCATTGTAACTGTATGTTCCGTTAACTGTTTTTCCACCCACCACCGAAGTATACGTACTATCGGCATTGAAGGTGTAGGTTGTACCTTCCTTGAAACCCAGCTTCTCCAGTACACCGCTCATCTTATCTTCTACCTGTTTGGCAGCCACTTCACCGCCAGCCTTAGCCAGCAGATTGTCACTCTCAAACTTACAGTCCGGACCCACATAAGCCCACGTTCCTGTCAATGAGGCACTTTCACCCGTTACCTTATTCGCTACCGCATTGGCTACACCTGACAGAATTGATTTCAGGTCCTGAGCCATTCCATTGGCAGTACCGGCAATACACAATGCCAGCACCAGCACACTTCTCCATAAAACACTTTTTTTCATCACTCTTCTTATTTTATTTTGGTAGATACTTATTTAACAAGTGGGGCATGCCTTTCATTCGGTCAGCCTCAGCAAGCCTTGAAACTCATGTCAAGACCTTTCACAGAATGCGTCAGTGCACCTACAGAAATGTAATCCACTCCACATTCTGCATAGTCACGCAAGGTGTCGAAGGTAATACCGCCTGATGACTCCAGTTCCACACGACCGCCAACCATTTCTACGGCCTTGCGTGTATTTTCCGGAGTAAAGTTGTCCAGCATGATGCGGTCTACTCCACCCAGGTCGAGAACCTGCTGCAATTCGTCGAAGTTGCGCACTTCAATTTCAATCTTCAGGTCCTTTCCTTTTGCCTTGCAATATTCCTTAGCACGCGTGATTGCCTTGTCAATTCCTCCGGCAAAGTCCACGTGATTGTCTTTCAGCAGAATCATATCAAACAGACCGATACGATGGTTTACTCCTCCACCGATTTTCACCGCCATCTTTTCCAGAATACGCATACCCGGAGTCGTCTTACGTGTATCCAGCACGCGAGTCTTCGTACCTTTCAGGCGTTCTACGTATTTGCTGGTCATCGTAGCAATACCGCTCATACGCTGCATGATGTTCAGCATCAGGCGTTCGGTCTGAAGCAAAGACTGAATCTTTCCTTCTACCACCATGGCCACATCGCCCGGTTTCACATGTGTACCATCCTGAATGAACACTTCCACCTTCATTTCAGGGTCAAAGCGATGGAACACTTCTTTTGCAATTTCAATACCTGCCAGAATACCTTCTTCCTTAATCAGCAGTTTCGACTTGCCCATTGCATCCGCCGGAATGCAAGACAACGTAGTATGGTCACCGTCACCTATATCCTCTGCAAAAGAGAGGTCAATCAGGCGGTCAATCAAATCCTTTACAATTTTTTCGTCCATTTTGTTCAAAATATTAAGTGATATTTCAGGAAGCAAAGGTAATTATTATTCATATCTTTGCAAAGGTAACCCGTTTTAATCAAAGTAAAAAAGATATGAAATTTACCCTACTTGTGGTCGGCCGGACGGTCGAAAAGCATTATATCACAGCCATCAACGACTACGTGGAACGTACCAAACACTATGTTTCGTTCGATATGGAGGTGATACCTGAACTGAAGAATACCAAAAGCCTCAGCATGGAGCAGCAGAAAGAAAAGGAAGGCGAAGCCATCCTGAAAGCCTTGCAGCCCGGCGATGTAGTAGTGTTGCTCGACGAGCATGGAAAAGAATTCCGCTCCATCGAGTTTGCCAACTGGATAGAGCGGAAAATGCATACTGTAAACAAGCGGCTGGTGTTCATCATCGGCGGACCTTACGGATTCTCTCCTTCCGTCTATCAGGCTGCCCAGGAAAAGATTTCCCTTTCCAAAATGACATTTTCGCACCAGATGATACGGCTTATCTTCGTGGAACAACTTTACCGGGCCATGACCATTCTGAACAATGGCCCTTACCACCACGAATAAACCGGTTACCTCAACCGCAGAATATCGCCTACTTTCGGAGCCGGTGAATCTGGCTCCATCTTATTCAACTTATACAGATTTTTCAAACGGATACCGAATTTCTGGGAAATAGAATACATGGAATCTCCCTGACGCACCACGTACACAATGTATTCCTTCGTCGCCCGACGACGTTTCTTCTCCAGATATACAATTTCTCCTCCCATGAACTGGTAGTCCTTCGGCAGTTCGTTATAAGTGCGCAGTTTCTTTTTGCTGATGCCCAGCTCATCCGACAATCTTTCAAACGTATCTCCCCGACGGGCGATAATGTACACCATATCATTGGCTAAATACGGCTGATGCGGATTGGGGAATTCTTCTATCCATTCCAAACCTTTCTTGGTATCGTAACGATCCAGGTCGTAGAGTTCAATGATGTTGATCAGGCGGTCGGCATAACGCGGGTCAGTGGCATAACCTGCCTTCTTCAAGCCACGTGCCCATCCCTTGTAATCCGTAATCTTCAAACGAAACAAAAAGGCATAACGTGCTCCCGTACGCAAGAATTTGGAATGGTCACGATACGAATCCTTGGCATGACGATAAGCCCGGAAACACTCATTCGGTGCATCGTCATCGGCACGTACTATCCGTCCGTCCCAGCTCCGTCCACACTTGATACCGAAATGGTTGTTCGACTTGCGGGCCAGGTCACTTCGTCCGGCTCCCGACTCCAGCAGTCCCTGTGCCAGCGTGATACTGGCCGGAATATGATAACGCTTCATCTCCTCCACTGCAATTTTGTGATACTGCCGGATGTAATCTTCGTACGCCTTATTCTTGCGCTGAGCTGCCCCCAAAGAGAGTGCCATCCCTGCCAGACAGCACACCAAAATATATTTCAATGATTTCATGCAGTTCTTCTTTACCGTTTAACATGCAAAGATAAACGATTCACCACAGAAGCTTACGGGCAAACACTTAAAAATACAGAAAAACAAGGAGAAAAGCATTTTTTTACTTATATTTGTTTACCAACTACAAAAACAAAAGCCATGAAAGAAATAAAACTTGAAATCCGTATCCATTCCTTGCAATACGATGAACTTACTCCACAAGACCGTGAACTGATGGACAAAGCCAAAGAAGCCACCTCACGCAGTTATGCGCCTTACTCCAAATTCTCAGTCGGTGCCGCTGCCCTGCTGAAGAACGGGGTGATTGTGACGGGTACGAATCAAGAAAACGCAGCCTACCCATCCGGAATATGTGCCGAACGCACCACATTGTTTTATGCCAATTCCCAGTATCCCGACCAGCCTGTGCTGACACTGGCCATCGCCGCCCGAAGTGAATCCGGCTATCTCAATACACCGATTCCTCCTTGCGGAGCCTGCCGGCAGGTGCTATTGGAAACTGAGCAGCGCTACCAACAGCCTATGCGCATTTTACTATATGGAGAAAAAGCGATTTACGAGATAGACGGAACCAAAGACTTATTACCCTTATCTTTCGGCGGGGAGTTTTTGAAATAAACTCCCTCACCCTACCACATAACGGGCATACTTTCCGGTCAGCCGACGAAGCAGAATCACCAGCCCCCATGATACAAGGAAAGCAACTACCGCAGCAAACGGTATCTGCAATCCCACAGGCACGTGACACATACGGGCCAGCACTACGCTCGGACCGGTGAAGAAATAATGAATCATATACACTCCGAAACCGCATACCGTCAGATTGGCAAGGGCTTTCTGTATTTGCTGATTATTTACACGGACTTTCTTGCAAAGCATGAACAACGGAAAGGTCATCAGCACCACGTTCGGTGAACAATAGTAGAAGAAAAGTTCAAGCTGTTCTTCCGTGCAGTCGGGCGATGCGGTCATGTGACGGAACCCGAAGAACGTGACACAGAAACCTACGACAAACATAGGGATTCCCCATCCCAGTGTTTTTGCCAGGCTCCATTCCGTGTGACGGAGATAATGTCCTAACAGCAGATAACCGTTGAATCCTGCAAACATATAGAGCATATAAAACTCGTTCCAGGAACAGGAACCCCAGATGTAAGGCCCTACAAATTCCCTGTAATAAGGAACAAAAAGCGTCACGCCCCAGGCCACAAGGAACCATCGTTGTGCTTTCCGGCTGGCTTTTTCCACCCAGGCAGAAAATACCGGCATGTACAGATACAGCCCGATAAGCAGATAAATGTACCACATGTGCACGTCCAGCAAAGAGAAGTTGAACGGCATCTGTGCAATGTATCCCAACGATACATCGAGCGACTGGCGCATCACTTCCTCACCCGAATACGGGAAAAAATCGAGAATGACTTCCGGAGCTACTCCCAGCAAGCCTGTAATCCACGGGAAAAGATTGTAAATGACCGACCAGATAAGGAAAGGCCAGAACACACGCCCGATGCGTTTACGATAGAACGGAGCCACCTCCCCTTTTACCGGCAACAGCAAGGCTCCTGTAATCATCACAAACAAAGGCACACACGGACGAAGTAAGGAACCGTACACGGCACCCCACCACTTGATTTCCGCAATATTAGCCGGAGGTTCTCCCGGATAGAAGTTAAACGGGTCTGCCGAATGGCAGCATACTACAGTGAACATGGCTACCAGACGAACCACGTCGAGCCACACGATGTGTGTTTTTTGAGTAGGATTTAAAGTTGAGTCCATAATAACTAACTGATAATTTGAAGATTACACCTATATTTTCAAAATATTCCAAAGGAGTCCTGACGAACAGAAAAAAACGCAAGTGCGTTTCCACAAAAACGTACTTGCGCTTTAAGTAAAACGCCTAAGCGTTTTGATCAAAACGTCCTTGCGTTTCAGATAAAACGTACTTACGTTTTCTTCCAAACGCAAAGGCGTTTTTTAAGTCTTATTTATCGCCGTACATACGGGCACGCATTTCCTTGATATGGTCGGATGAAATATACTCGTCGTAGCTCATCATCTTGTCGATGATTCCGTTCGGAGTCAGCTCAATGATACGGTTGGCCACGGTTTCGATGAACTCATGGTCGTGTGAGGCAAAGAGCACATTTCCCTTGTAAATCTTCAGGTTGTTGTTGAACGCCTGAATAGATTCCAAGTCCAGGTGGTTGGTCGGAGTATCCAGAATCAGACAGTTGGCATTACGCAACTGCATGCGGGCAATCATACAACGCATTTTCTCACCTCCCGACAGCACGCTGACTTTCTTCATCACCTCTTCACCAGAGAACAACATACGGCCGAGGAAGCCTTTCATTTCCACTTCATTGCCCTGACCATACTGGCTCAACCAGTCTACCAGGTTCAGGTCGCAGTTGAAATAATCCGTATTATCCAGCGGCAAGTAAGCCGTGGTAATGGTTACTCCCCAGTTATAGTGTCCGGCCTGTGCCTTACGGTGTCCGTTGATAATTTCAAACAAGGCCGTCATGGCACGCGGGTCGCGGCTCAGGAAGACAATCTTGTCGCCCTTCTCCACGTTGAAGTTCACATCATTGAAAAGCACTGTTCCTTCTTCCGTTTCGGCACGCAGTCCGGAAACCTCCAGAATCTGGTTACCCGGTTCACGGTCCATCGTAAAGATGATGCCCGGATATTTACGGGAAGACGGTTTGATTTCATCCACATTCAGTTTCTCCAGCATCTTCTTACGGCTGGTAGTCTGCTTGGATTTCGCTACATTGGCAGAGAAACGACGGATAAATTCTTCCAGCTCCTTGCGCTTTTCTTCTGCCTTGGCCTTCTGGTTCTGCTGCTGACGGAGAGCCAACTGACTGGATTCGTACCAGAAGCTATAGTTACCGGCAAAGAGGTTCACCTTGCCGAAGTCGATGTCGACTGTATGCGTACATACCGAGTCGAGGAAGTGACGGTCGTGGCTCACCACCAGCACGGTATGCTCAAAGTTGGAAAGGTATTCTTCGAGCCAGGTCACCGTATCCATGTCCAGGTCGTTGGTCGGCTCGTCGAGTAACAGGTTGTCCGGATTTCCGAAAAGCGCCTGTGCCAGCATCACACGCACCTTTTCCTTACCACTCAAATCACCCATCAGCGTGTAGTGCTTGTCTTCCTTGATGCCCAGCCCGCTCAGCAGGATGGCCGCGTCGCTCTCGGCATTCCAGCCTTCCAGTTCGGCAAACTTTTCTTCCAGTTCGGCTGCCTTGATACCGTCTTCATCGGTAAAGTCTTCCTTGGCATACAGGGCCTCGCGCTGCTTCATGATGTCCCACAACACGGTGTGTCCCATCAGCACGGTATCGAGCACCGTATGCGCATCGAACTTGAAGTGGTCCTGGCTCAACACCGAAAGACGTTCGCCCGGTCCCAGGGTGACACTTCCCTTGGTGGGGTCCAGCTCGCCCGAAATCACTTTCAGGAACGTAGACTTACCGGCACCGTTGGCTCCGATGATGCCATAGATATTACCATTCGTGAACTTCAAGTTCACGTCGTTATACAACACTCTTTTACCAAATTGAACGGCTACATTTGAAACTGTTATCATCTGTTTTTTCTACCTTTTTTGAATTATGCGGCAAAGATACGGATTTCCACCGAAAAAATAAAGGGAAAAACCATGAAGCGTTTCTCCCTTTCTGTTTTAGAACCAGTCCTTCAGTTCCGAAGCCTTGGCCTTGCTAATGATGATTTTCTCGGGCACCGGCACTTTCAGGTTGATGGCCAATCGTCCGTTGAACCACAGGCTGATGTCGGATACGGCCTTCCGCGACACGATGAACTGGCGGTTGGCCCGGAAAAAATCGTGCGGATTCAATTGCTCGGCCAATTCGTCGAGCGACTGGGAGAAAACAAATTCTTTTCCCTCACTGTCTACCGCCTTGACCAGTCCGTTGGAAATATAGAAATACTGGATGGCTTCTACCGACACAGGCAGAAGTTTATCCCCCTTCACCGGCACCAGAAAATGTGTCTTGTAATTCTCTTCCTTTTTCAAACTACGGATGATGGCCGACAAGTCAGGCTGTTTTTCTTCCTTCACCTGTCCGCCCAGCAATTCCAGTTTGTGCATGGCCTCCTGTAAGTCGGTCCGACTGATGGGCTTGAGCAGATAGGCCACACTGTTCACCTTAAATGCTTTCAGGGCATATTCATCGTAGGCCGTGGTGAAGATAATCGGACAGGTGATGTCCACCTGCGCACAGATGTCGAAAGCCGAGCCATCAGCCAGATGGATGTCCATAAACACCAGCTCCGGCATGGGATGCGTACGAAACCATTCCACTCCGTCGAAAATGCTGTCCACCTCCCCGACGATTTCAAAATCGGTGTCCACTTCCTGCATCACGGCCTTCAGGTTGCGCAAGGCCGCTTTCTCATCTTCTATAATCAGTGTTTTCATTTCAAATCAAAGGCAAAATCACAGTAAAACGGTTGTTCTCTTCCTGTACGGAAACTTCCTTTTTATAAAGCAACTGGTAACGTTTGGCCAGATTGGCCAGTCCGATTCCCATTCCGGCCGTCCCGCCCCGCTTGGGTTGCAACGGGTTGCTCACCTCCACCGTATCGCCTTCCGTCTTTACCAGCACCGTCAGCGGACAGCGGTTACTGATTTCGTTGTGCTTCACGGCATTCTCTATCAGCAGCTGGAGGGCCATGGGAGGCAACTTGCGGGAAAGCAGCTCCGGCGAAATCCGGATGTCAAACTGCAGATTTTCTTCGTAACGCACCTGCAGCAGATACATATACGACTTCACAAAATCCATCTCCTCCCGTAGGGTGACGGAATGCGACTCATTGTCCTGCAAAGTATAGCGCATCACCTTCGACAGTTCCTCCAAGTAATGACGGGCCTTATCGGGCGATTCGCGAATAAGCAGATACAAGGTGTTCAGCGAATTGAACAACATGTGCGGATTCAGCTGGCTCTTCAAGGCTTCATACTGGTTGATGATATTTTCCGTGCGCAACTGCTGGTTTTCGAGCAGCATCTTGCGGCTTTTCCGGTTCTGATGGAAGAAATAACAGCTTCCCGTCACAATGCAAGTAATCAGAAAATCCCGTAAAGGATGGAGATAATGGTGAAGCATGGCATCGATAGCCGGAATGTCGAAATGCTGGTGCAGATACACGAAGCTTTTTCCCAGCAGGTTGCTGACTACCCAGGTGACCACAAACGCACAGATCATCTTCTTCCACCCGATGGAAACCATGTCACTGTTAAAATGAAACAGAGTCTCATTCAGGAAGAAAAGCAACAACAAGGAAACATATGTAAACAACACCTCATTGCCCACATCTGCCCAGTGCATGCCCGGAAACGAAAGCCCGTCGGAAACATACGGATTCGACAAAGCAATCAGTTCCGGAAAATGCGTAAGGAATGCCACCATGATGGCGATGGCATTCACGACCAGCAGATATTTATTGTCCACGATTCGCTTCATGCGTCAAAATCAGGATTTGGAAGACACCTTACGAGCCGATACATACATACCTGGACGGAAGTCCTTGAGCGGATTCAGCACACGGGCATATACCTTGATGGAACGGTTGGTGCTGTCCACCATCTGGTCGATGGAAACCAATACGGCTTCAAACGTTTTATCCCCCATGCCATTCACACGGAACTCAATCTGGTCGCCCACCTTCAAATCATCCAGGTCTTTCTCGTAAGCGGTCAGCTGCAACATCAATGACTGCTTGTCGATGACATCACATACAGGTTCACCCACATTGAAATATTTCCCCAGGTTGACATTCATATTGGTGACATATCCACTCAAAGGAGCCTTGATTTCCAAATACGTATGAATGCCATCGGCCTTCAAATGACGGGTATCCATGCCCAAAATCTTCAACTGGGCGGCACTTGCATCTAACAAGCTCTTCATGGAAAGATACTCCGATTTACTCTGCTGCATCTGTTTCTGGGAAGCTGCCTCATGCGAAGCCAGGTTCTTCTGGCGTGCATATTCTTTTTCCAGGAACTCAATCTGTGCGGCCGCGTCCAGCCAGGTCTGCTGCAAAGTGATAAAATCCGGATTTTCCAGCGTCAGAATCACCTGACCTTTCTGCACGTAACTGCCCGGCAGGAAAGACACACTGTGTACGGCCCCTCCCATACTCAAAGTGATGGTGGCATGCCGCTGCGGCGGTACCATCAGAATACCGTTGAACGAAGGAGCATTGGCCACCTGAGTAGCTCCCGACATACCGTCTACCACCATGCTATCAGTAGCCGCAGCAAGGCTGTCCTGCGATGCCGACAAGGTATCGGTTGCTTCATCAGTGGTTTGCTTGGATGCACCTCCACCGCAAGAGGTGAAAGCCAGTGCACACCATAAGGCTGAGAAAAAAAGTATCTGTTTCATCTTGTTATGCTTTTTATTTTTTATTCAGTATACAATTCGATTTCCAGTACGGATACGTTGTAGGCATATACCGTTTCAATGTAATTCTTGCGGATTTCGCGGGAAGCATTCAAATTCTGTACGAAATCCGTGATGTTGATCTCACTTTCCTTGAACTTCAGCAAGGCACTTTCCTGAAGCGCTTCCGCCTCTTTCAGGGCTGCCTTGGAATAGTAGTCCAAGCTTTCCTGCTGCTGACGGGCACGGCGGTAAAGTTCTTCCACCTGGTTGTTCAACTGTACCCGGTTCTGCTCAGCTTGCCATTCCGCAATCTGCAAGTTCACCTTGGCCTGCTTGCTGCGGCTGCGCTGCGGGAAGAACAGAATGGGAAAGGACACGCCCACCATCCACGAGTTCAACCCGTTCAGCGGTGCGATTTTCTGACGCACATAGCCCACTGAGAATTCCGGAAAAAACTTACTGCGTTCAATGCGGAGTTCCGATTTCTTTTCCTGCACCTGGCTGGCAAAATAATTCAGATGGGCTGCCGAAAGAGGCCGGTCCTGCAAAGAGAGCGGAAGTACCGCCAGCGAACTGTCGTTGGGCACTACCGGCGCACCGGCATAGCAGGCCCACGCAAAACGACGGGAAGCCAGTTCCATTTCCTCCCGAGCTTGCAGGCTGCGGGTGTGAAGATCCGCTGCCAGCGTGGCAATCATGTTCCGTTGCGTCTGGTCAATATCTCCCTGCTGATAACGCAACTCCCCGCTTTCACGCAGCTTCAGGGCCAGTTCTTCCTGCTCTCCATACAAACGATACAAATGAAGAGCATATTGATAGTACACCCACGCCCGTTTCACTTCGGCCACAATTTCTTTCTTCACCATGTCACGGTAGTTGCTGCCGGTGGTTACCTGTGCATTGACCAAGGCATTCTTATAGAAAGGAGTCAGCAAGGAACCGAGCGACTGTTCTACCGACAGTTCATTGTCTTTCCGATATTCCCCGTTCAACTGCCCCCAGGAGTAGCTGAACGAAGTGTTGCCCCCGTCCCAGACTTCTCCACGGGCTGCCCGGCTCCGTTCGATTTCCGCATTAGCCATCTTCAACCGCGGATGATTCTGCAAAGCAATTTCCAAGGCCTCATCCAATGATATCGCTTTTTGAGAAGTCGGAGTCACGGCAGAAGCAGATGCGGCCAGCAATAGCAGCAGACAAGTCATTCCTGCTTTTCTACCCAACCGTACACGGTGTTTTTTCCGTCCCCATACATGAGCAATGGAATTTACCAGCCGATAGAATACCGGTATCACAATCAAGGTCAGCACAGTCGACACAATCAGTCCGCCAATCACTACCGTAGCCAGCGGACGCTGTACTTCCGCTCCGGCCGAAGTGGCCACTGCCATCGGCACAAAACCCAGTGAAGCTACCAGTCCGGTCAGGAATACCGGTCTCAACAGATGAGGACATCCTTTTGCAATGATTCGATTTGTACACATAGTATAAGTCTTTTCTTTTCGTAAGTCATTAAAATGGTTAATCATCAAGATACCATTCAACACGGCCACGCCAAACAGGGCTATAAATCCCACGCCAGCCGAGATACTGAACGGAAGACCGCGCAACCACAACGCCACGATACCTCCAATCAGCGACAAAGGTACGGTAGAAAAAACAACTAATGAATAAATTACGCTTCTAAATGCAAAAAATAACAGTAAAAGTATCAACATCAGGGCAATCGGAATCACGATACTCAACGTGCGTACGGCATTCTGCAGGTTCTCAAACTGTCCGCCGTACTCCCAATAGTAACCCGGTTTCAGCTTGATATTCTTTTCCAAAGAGGTACGAATCTGTGCCACTACTTGCTGAATGTCGGCATCACGCACATTGACACCAATGACAATCCGTCGCTTGGTGGCATCACGGTTAATCTGCAACGGACCGTTCTCCAGGTCGATGCTAGCCACTTCGCTGACCGGTATCTGGATGCCTTCGCTCGTGCGGACAAACAGTTTGTCGATATTCAGGTCTTGCACCTTATCCTTATCCAGACGCAGTACGAGGTCGAAACGACGTTCGTTTTCAAAGACCACTCCGGCAGTCTCTCCGGCGTAGGCCGTACGGATAATCGTATTCAGTTCCTCTATATCGATGCCGTAACGGGCAATCTTGTCACGGTCATATTTCACCAGCAGCTGCGGAAGTCCCATAGCCTGTTCTACCAGCACATCGGATGCGCCAGGTACCTGCTCCACATATTTCGCAGCCTCTTTTGCCTTGGCATAAAGTTCGGTCATGTCTTCTCCATACAGGTTGATGGCAATGTCGGCTTTAGCGCCCGTCATCAATTCATTGAAACGCAACTGGATAGGCTGGCTGAAATTGAATTCGGCTCCTTTTACCGACTCCAGCGACTTTTTCATCTTTTCTACCATTTCCGCCCGACTGCTGGCCGAAGTCCATTCCTTGAAAGGCTTCATCACAATCATCACATCGGCATCTTCTACCGCCATTGGGTCGGTCGGCACTTCAGCCGTACCGATTTTGGCTACTACGTGTTTGATTTCCGGGAAGTCTTCTTTCAGTTTCTTCTCAGCTGCGAGCGACACCTCAATGCTGCGGCTCAAGGAACTACCTGCCGGAAGAGTCATCTGCATGGCAAAGTCACCTTCGTCGAGCGTCGGAATAAATTCAGCTCCCAACCGGGTAAACAACAAGAAGGATAATATCAATAAGGTAAAGGCCGAAGCCAAGGTACCCCATACATGGGCCAGACAGAAATTCAACGCCCGCTGATACACATGGTTCAACTTCTCAAAGAAACGGTCGGCCAAGGTCGGTTTGACGGCTACGCTGCGTTTCAGGAAAAGCGAAGCCATCATCGGCACATAAGTGAGCGACAGCAATAGGGCTCCGATGATACAGAACACCAGGGTCTTGGCCATCGGAGTGAAGTACTTGCCTTCAATTCCTGTCAAGGTCAATATCGGGAAGAACACAATCAGAATAATCAAAACGGCAAACGTGGCGCTTCGTACGACATTGCCGGCTCCTTTCTCCACCTCTGCATCCATTTCTTCTTTGCTGAAGGTACGTCCCATCAACCGACGGCCGTAGATATGTGCCAGAATTCCTTCCAATATCACAATGGAACCGTCTACCACAATACCGAAGTCGATAGCTCCCAAACTCATCAGGTTGGCAGATACACCGAACACCCGCATCAGGATAAAGGCAAAAAGCATAGCTAACGGAATTACGGAAGCCACAATCAATCCTGCACGGACATTGCCGAGGAACAGAATCAATACCAAGAACACGATAATGGCTCCTTCCACCAAGTTGCGGATAACTGTCGATATGTTACGGTTCACCAGTTCCGAACGATTCAGATAAGGTTCTACACTGACTCCTTCGGGAAGCATCTTCTGTACCTTCGCCACGCGTTTCTCCAACTCCTGCGTAACCACATTGGCATTGGCACCTTTCAGCATCATGGCAATACCTCCCACGCATTCGCCTTCTCCATCCTTGGTCATGGCACCAAAACGCTTGGGAGCCCCATAGCGTACTTTAGCAATGTCGCTCACATGTACAGGGATACCTCCACGATTGGTCACGACAATCTGTTCAATGTCTTTTAAGTCGGCAATCATACCTTCCGAACGGATGTAATAGGCACGGTTCACCTTTTCTATATAGCTACCTCCGGTATTCTGGTTATTGCGGCTCAATGCATCGTACACATCGCTGATGGTAATATTGAGCGAATACAAGGCATCCGGGTCAACAGCCACTTCATATTGCTTCAGGTATCCTCCGAAACTGTTGATCTCCACAATGCCCGGAATACCCGAAAGCTGACGTTTCACAATCCAGTCTTGAATGGTACGCAACTCCATGGCATCATACTTATCCTCATACCCGGGAGCCACTTTCAGCACATACTGATAAATTTCTCCCAAACCGGTGGTAATCGGCATCATTTCCGGTACGCCCAGATTGGAAGGAATCTCCCCGGCCACGGTTTGTATCTGCTCATTCACCAGCTGACGGGCATCCAGTGTGGGCACACTTTCCTTGAACACCACGGTCACCAGCGACAAGCCGAAACGGGACACGGAACGAATTTCCTCCACATTCATGATGTTGCTCATGGCCACTTCTATCGGAAAAGTAATCAACTGTTCCACCTCCTGAGGGGCCAAAGTGGGCGACACGGTAACAATCTGTACCTGATTATTGGTAATGTCGGGCACTGCATCGATGGGCAATGTCAGCATTGAATAAATGCCCCCAATCATTAAAAACAAGGTTGTCAGCACGACAAACAGTTTTTTTCGAATTGAAAAACGGACTATTTTCTTAAACATTTTCGTGTATATTGATTGATGATGGAAACAAAATTACCTCACACCACACAATAAAAGCCCAACAAACGTGCGAAGCTGACAAATCAAGGGTTGAACTGACCTATCAGAATGATGAAATGCCAAAATCGGGAGTACACGTGTAATCTTCGTTTTTTCTATGTCAGTGTGGCAGTTTTTTATTATTTTTGCAGCCAATTTGAATAAAACTGCCATTAAGGCACGAAATTTGTTAGAGGGAAAAGAAAACTATTCAAACGAAAATAAAAACCATTAAGATATGAACAACGAAAATAAAAATCCGAACGTGGAAGAAGAATTGAAAAAGCAGTCACAAGAAGCTGCCGAGAATGAACAAACGACTTCCGAAGCATCAGAAGCACAGGAAAATGCCTCTTCAGAAGAAAAGGAACTGACTGCCGAAGAAAAGTTGGGAAAAGAACTGGAAGAAGCTCAGAAAGTCATCGACGAGCAGAAAGACAAATACCTGCGTCTGTCTGCTGAATTCGACAACTTCCGCAAACGTACCTTAAAGGAAAAAGCTGAATTAATCAAAAACGGAGGAGAAAAGGCTATCAATGCTATCCTGCCGATTCTGGACGACTTGGAACGTGCACTGCAGAACATGCAGAAGGCAGAAGACGTGAAAGCCATTTATGAGGGAGTGGAACTGATTTATCAGAAGTTTTTGAAAAACCTGCACCAGGAAGGCTTGGAAAAGATGGAACCTGTGGGCGAAGCATTTGATACTGACTTCCATGAAGCTGTGGCTTTGGTGCCTGCTCCAAGCGAAGAACAGAAAGGAAAGATTCTGGACTGTGTACAGACTGGATACAAATTGAATGAAAAAGTCATCCGTCACGCCAAAGTGGTGGTTGCCCAATAATAAATAGGTAGAGTCATGGCGAAAAGAGATTACTATGAAGTGCTGGGGGTTGCCAAAACGGCCACGGCAGATGAGATAAAGAAAGCGTATCGAAAGAAGGCCATCCAATATCATCCGGACCGCAACCCGGGTGATAAGGAAGCGGAAGAGAAGTTCAAGGAAGCCGCAGAGGCCTACGAAGTATTGAGCAACCCGGACAAGCGTTCACGCTATGACCAGTTCGGTTTTGCCGGAGTAGACGGTGCAGCCGGAGGTGGAAGCGGTTTTGGCGGATTTGGCGGCCAAGGCATGTCTATGGACGATATTTTCTCTATGTTCGGCGATATTTTCGGCGGACACGGAGGATTCGGCGGATTCAGCAGCGGATTTGGTGGCGGAGGCCAGTCACGTCAGCGGAAATTCCGTGGCTCAGACTTGCGCGTAAAGGTCAAACTGAACCTGAAGGAGATTTCTACTGGAGTTGAAAAGAAATTCAAGCTGAAGAAATACGTAGAATGCAGCCACTGTCATGGTACAGGAGCAGAAGGTGACGGAGGTACAGAAACTTGTCCTACATGTCACGGAACGGGTAGCGTAACCCGCACACAGCAGAGCATTTTCGGCATGATGCAGACACAGTCTGTATGTCCGCAGTGCGGCGGTGAAGGTAAAATCATCAAGAACAAGTGTAAGGAATGTAACGGTGAAGGAGTGGTTTACGGTGAGGAAGTAGTAACCGTGAAGATTCCGGCCGGAGTAGCTGAAGGCATGCAGGTGACCATCAACGGAAAAGGTAATGCCGGAAAGCACAACGGGGTACCAGGCGACTTGCTGGTATTGATTGAGGAAGAAAAGCATCCGGAACTCATCCGTGACGAAAGTGACTTGATTTACAACCTTCTGTTAAGTGTGCCGACCGCTGCATTAGGAGGTACGGTAGAAATCCCGACCATCGATGGAAAGGCAAAAATCAAGATTGAGCCGGGCACACAGCCGGGTAAAGTGCTTCGCTTGCGCGGCAAAGGTCTGCCAAACATCAACAGCTACGGATACAACACCGGTACAGGCGACTTGCTGGTAAATATCAGCGTCTACATTCCGGAAACGCTGACGAAAGAAGAACGTCAGGCACTGGAAAAATGGCAGGAAGCAGAGAACTTCAAGCCAAATACAAGTCTGAAAGAAAAAATCTTCAAGAAATTCAGAAGTTTATTCGATTAAGCAACAACTTTTCAGATACGAGAAAGGACTGTCTCCCCTACAAGTGGAGTCAGTCCTTTCTGCATTTAAACACGATTCCTGCAAGTCTCCTATTTCGGCCGAAAGCCTTTGCCCAGTACTTCCGAAGAAGTACTCCAGTACTGCATAGGGAGTACTCCAGTACTCCTTAAGAAGTACTGAAAAGAGAACAGAACATTGCAAATTCTGCTCCGGTCCACATCGTCTTCTTTATCCAAATAAAATTTAAACCAGGACTAAAAAGAGATAACAGCCTAAATAGCAGTGACATTTTTTGTATTTTTGGGGTAACAAAAAAAATGAAAGTCATGAAAAAATATATCTTGCTGCTGACATTGTTCTGTCCGTTACTCGTTTTAGCACAAACAGAAAACCCGAAGTCGCTTCCTTCCGACTCCCTTTCCACGACATTGCATGCAGAACAGCTCATGGCTAAGGATACACTCAGTGTACCCCTGCCCGCTCCTGTTCCGCAGCATTACCTATACTCTCCCTTCGATATGTATGGCATTACTCCGTTCAATTACGGCTACGCCACCTGGGAGCTGCATAAAGGATTCAATGCGTCCATCGGCATGAATGTCACATTCAGTCCGAGCAAATACGCTCCTTCCGGAGTGGGTTTCGGTCAGGATGCCGCTTTCTTGTACGCCGTACCGCTGAACAAGCGCTTCAGCGTAGCAGGCGGATTGTATGCCAGCAATTTCAACTGGGGTGGCATCAACTACCGCAATGTAGGAATTACCGGCATTGCTGCGTTTAAGGTCAACGAGCGTATCAGTCTGTATGCCTATGGCAACAAGTCGCTCATGCCGAAACGTTCTCCCTACTACTACCCCATGCCTAATTTCGCTCCCGACCGGATTGGGGGAATGATTAATTTCAAGTTTAATGAAAGCAGTTCCATCAGCATCGGAGTAGAAGGAATCAAGTACCCGCAAGGAGCTTACTGGTAAATGAAATCGTAAAAAGATAGGTTATCCTGATAAAAATGATGATATTTGCAGCTGTTTTTAAAAAGCAGAAATCATGAATTATCAGGAAACACTTACCTACTTATATAATAGTGCCCCTCTGTTTCAGCAAGTGGGCAAAGATGCTTACAAAGAGGGATTGGACAACACGTATGCCCTGGATGATTACTTTCATCATCCTCACCGCAAATTCCATACGATTCACGTGGCAGGAACTAACGGGAAAGGTTCTTGTTCGCATACATTGGCTGCCATTCTACAGGCTGCAGGCTATAAAACCGGACTTTATACTTCTCCTCACTTAGTGGATTTCCGTGAGCGTATCCGCGTAAACGGCACTCCGGTAAGCCAGGAATTTGTCATCGACTTTGTAGAAAAGCACCGCGCATTCTTCGAACCGCTTCACCCTTCTTTCTTTGAACTTACCACTGCCATGGCATTCACCTATTTCGCTGAACAACAAGCGGATGTAGCCGTTATAGAGGTCGGTCTTGGAGGAAGACTGGACTGCACCAACATCATTCAGCCCGACTTGTGCGTCATTACCAACATTAGTTTTGACCATGTACAGTTTTTAGGTAATACCCTGGAAAAAATTGCTTCAGAAAAGGCGGGCATCATTAAAGAAGGTACTCCGGTCGTAATCGGTGAAACCACTCCCGAAACCCGACCTATCTTCCAGGCTAAGGCTACTGCCGTAGGGGCTCCCATTGTATTTGCCGAAGACGAACACCTGCTCATCCATGCGACCCGCAACGAAGCGATGCATTACGTCTACCAAACAGCTGACTATCCTCAACTGGAGGGCGAACTGGGAGGCTTATGCCAGCTAAAGAACACCAATACACTACTCTCGGCGATCCGCCAGCTTCGTCATGCAGGGTATAATCTGTCAGAAGAGAATGTGCGTGAAGGCTTCCTTCATGTCTGTGAACTGACCGGTCTGATGGGACGCTGGCAGAAACTAGGTGAAAAACCGACCATCATCTGCGATACCGGACACAACACGGGTGGTATGCAATACATAACCGAGCAGCTCAGACATCAGACTTATAAAACCTTACATATTGTCATCGGCATGGTGAACGATAAGGATGTGAGCGGTGTATTGTCTATGTTACCTAAAGATGCCCGATATTATTTCACACAAGCCAGCGTGAAACGAGCTCTTCCCTACCAGCAGATGAAAGCACTGGCCGAGACCTTCAATTTGCACGGAGAAGCCTACCCCCATGTGAAAGAAGCCTTCGAAGCAGCCAAGGAACAGGCCCAGCCGGATGATTTTATTTTTGTGGGAGGAAGCAGTTTTATTGTGGCCGATTTACTTTCTTTAAACAATTAAAGAACGTTCTTTCTTCGAAAATGTTTGGGTATATTGAAGAAAATCTTTTTATTTGCACAACAAAATAATGTGTGAACTAAAAGATTTTAATAATATGAACAACACATTTTATAAAGAAAATAATTTAAGCGGCTTAAAAAGAGCAGATTTTCAAAAAATTGTAGACGGCAAAGAGACAGATTTGTTTATTCTTTCGAACCAGCAAGGTGCCGAAGTAGCAATTACAAACTATGGGGGAGCAATTTTAACTGTGATGGTACCGGACAAAAACGGTAAACTGGCCAATGTGGTGCAGGGACACGACAGTATCGACAATGTAATCAACAGCCACGAACCTTTCCTGAGTACATTAATCGGACGCTATGGCAACCGTATTGCGAAAGGCAGTTTCCTGATGGACGGACAAGAACATAATTTGACCATCAATAACGGTCCTAACTCCCTGCATGGAGGTCCGACTGGTTTCCATGCCCGCGTTTGGGATGCCAAACAGGAAGATGAGCAGAGCGTAACGCTGCACTATCTCTCTAAAGATGGTGAAGAAGGTTTCCCTGGCAATCTGGACGTCACAGTTACTTATACACTGACAGGAGAGAACGAATTGGTCATCACTTACGTAGCCAACTGCGACAAAAAGACCATTATCAACCTGACAAACCACGCATTTTTCAGCCTGGCAGGTTTGAATAATCCGACTCCAACCGTAGACAATAACATTGTCACAATCAACGCAGATTTTTATATTCCAATAGACGAAGTATCTATCCCTACAGGAGAAATATTGAAGGTAGAAGGTACTCCGATGGACTTCCGTACACCGCACACAGTGGGAAGCCGTATCAATGAACCGTTCCAGCAGCTCATCAACGGAGCCGGATACGACCATTGCTACGTGCTGAACAAACGCGAAACGGAAGCTTTGGTATTTGCGGCTAAATGTGTAGAACCGGAAAGCGGACGTTCGCTGGAAGTTTATACTACAGAGCCGGGTGTACAAGTATACACAGCCAACTGGCACAATGGTTTTACTGGATACCACGGTGCTACATTCCCGGCAAGAAGTGCCATCTGCTTTGAAGCACAACACTTCCCCGACTCCCCCAACAAAGGACACTTCCCGTCAGTCGTGTTGAAACCGGAAGATACCTACCATCAGGTAACTATCTATAAATTCGGAGTTGAAAAATAAAAATCTAATTCTTTAATTAACCTATAACAAACTAACACCTTTAAACAACATGTCACAACAACAAAAAAGCTATTTGTTACCCATAGTAATGATGTTCGCATTGTTTGCTATGATTTCTTTCGTAACCGGTTTGCCGGCTCCATTCGGAGTTATCGTACAGAGTGAATTTGGAGCTACCAACTTGGAAGCTACGCTCGGATTCGCTGCGAACTTCATTGCATACGCATTTATGGGTATTCCTTCGGGACTTCTTTTACAGAAAATCGGATACAAGAAAACAGCATTGATTGCTATCGCTGTAGGCTTCATTGGTGTAGGTATTCAGGCATTGGCCTCTAAAGGCGGATTCTCTGTATATTTGGCAGGAGCCTTCATCTCTGGTTTTTCTATGTGTATGCTGAACACAGTAGTTAACCCGATGCTGAACACCCTGGGTGGTGGCGGCAAGAAAGGTAACCAGCTTATCCAGACTGGTGGTTCACTGAACTCTTTGTCAGCTACTATCGTTCCGGTATTGGTAGGTTACCTGATGGGTGCCAACGTAGAAGAACGTACTATCGCTAAGGCTTTGCCGGCACTTTACATCGCTATGGCTATTTTCGCCATCGCTTTCCTGGTACTCTTCTTCATGGCTATCCCTGAACCAAGCTTGTCTAAGGCAAACAAGAGCAAAGGCGCACACAGCCCGCTGTCTTTCCGTCACTTCAAGTTAGGAACCATCGCCATCTTCGTTTACGTAGGTATTGAAGTAGGTGTTCCTCACTTTGCGAACTTGTTCATGACTGCACAAGCTCACGAAGGCGGTTTGGGCATTGACCCGGCCATTGCAGGTTCTATCGTAGGAACTTACTGGTTCCTGATGCTTATCGGTCGTCTGATTGGTGCTTCACTCGGTGCTCAGTTCAGCAGTAAGGCCATGTTGACCGTAGCTTCTATTCTCGGATTGGTTTTGATTGGTATTGCCTTCGTAACTCCGTTGAGCAGCGTAGTCAACATGCCGGTATTCAAAAGCGGAGCTAGTCTGTCATTCGGATTGGAAGCAGTTCCTGTCAGCGTAATGTGTATGGCACTCTGCGGACTCTGTACTTCAATCATGTGGGGTGGTATCTTCAACTTGGCTGTAGAAGGACTGGGTAAATACACAGAAGCAGCTTCCGGAATTTTCATGGTAATGGTTTGCGGTGGTGGATTACTTCCGCTGTTACAAGGTGGAGTAGCCGACTCAGCAGGTTATCTGAACAGCTTTATCGTAATTGCAGCCGCATTGGCATACTTGTTGTTCTATGCGTTAATCGGATGCAAGAATGTAAACAAAGACATTCCGACTGAATAATAAAACACAAGGATGAAGGATGGACTCATTCTTCATCCTTTCTTGTTTATATACCAGAATTTATTAACCTTTAATTTTTATCATTATGGACATAGAATTTGTAAGAAGCCGCTTTATCAAGCATTTCGACGGTACAACAGGCTCAGTATATACTTCTCCGGGACGAATCAACCTGATTGGTGAGCACACTGACTACAACGGAGGTTTTGTATTCCCGGGAGCTGTAGACAAAGGTATGGTAGCTGAAATCAAACCGAATGGAAAAGATAAAGTTTGCGCTTATTCTATCGACTTGAAAGACTACGTAGAATTCGGATTGAACGAAGAAGATGCTCCGAAAGCAAGCTGGGCACGTTATATTTTCGGTGTTTGCCGTGAAATGATCAAACGCGGAGTTGACGTAAAAGGCTTCAATACTGCATTTGCAGGTGATGTGCCTCTGGGTGCAGGTATGTCTTCTTCTGCTGCATTGGAATCTACATACGCATACGCTTTGAACGATTTGTTCGGCGACAACAAAATTGACAAATTCGAACTGGCTAAAGTAGGTCAGGCTACAGAACACAACTACTGCGGAGTTAATTGCGGTATCATGGACCAGTTTGCTTCTGTATTCGGTAAAGAAGGTCACCTGATTCGTCTAGACTGCCGCTCACTTGAATACCAGTACTTCCCGTTCAGACCGGACGGATACCGTTTGGTATTGGTTGACTCTGTAGTAAAACATGAACTGGCATCTTCTGCATACAACAAACGCCGTCAGAGCTGCGAAGCTGTTGTAGCTGCTATCAAGAAGAACCATCCGACTGTAGAATTCCTGAGAGACTGCACAATGGATATGCTGAACGAAGTAAAAGCTGAAGTTTCTGAAGAAGACTACATGCGTGCTGAATACGTAATCGAAGAAATCCAGCGTGTGCTCGACGTATGCGACGCATTGGAAAAAGGCGACTACGAAACAGTGGGACAGAAAATGTATGAAACTCACCATGGCATGAGCAAGCTGTATGAAGTAAGCTGCGAAGAACTCGACTTCCTGAACGATATTGCTTTTGACTGTGGAGTTACTGGTTCACGCGTAATGGGTGGTGGATTCGGTGGATGTACCATCAACCTGGTTAAGAATGAATTGTACGAAACATTCATTTCTACTGCAAAAGAACGCTTCAAAGAAAAATTCGGTCGCAGCCCGAAAGTATACGATGTAGTTATCAGCGACGGTTCACACAAGGTTTGCTAATTCTATATCCATTATAACATAAAAAAAGCACGAATTTCGGTTCGTGCTTTTTTTATGATATATACTCGACAAAATCAATCGCCGCGATAATAATACAGTAATGAATGCCGCGCAATAAAGTCCGCATTCAGTTTCACCAGCATCTTCTCTCCTACTTCAGGCAATTCTGCATCGGGTAGCAAGTTTTTCTCAATGCAATAATGCAACAAGTCCGGCGGACAAAGCATCTCTTCCGTCAACATCCGGAATGCATTTTGCGATGCCTCTTCCTGATCATAATAAGGATTTTCCGTGTCGGCGATGTATTCACACACATCCTTCGCCAGCAAAAGCCCTTTCTGCTCATCCACCATCAATACAAAGTTCCGGCAACTCTTCATCTGCGGCAAGGTGTGATTCTCATCATCCGGCCACTGCAGAATCTCTACCAGGAAGCGTTTCAATGAATCATAGCCATTGAGATAAATAATTTTCCGTCCGCCAGTCCACAAGGTAAAGAGACGATAAATCTCCGCATTCTTCTGCAAAACAGTTTCCGGCATTTCCTTTTCCTCCTGATACAAACGAGGAAACGATTTCCAGCACGCCGCCTGCTTACCAGCCAACAACTCAATCCATTCGTGAAGGAACAACGCCAAAGGACCCGTAGGGATAATAAAACGGTCATCCGGTGCCACCCGTTCAATGTAGGGCAGCATAGAAGGTTCCGTAAGGTAAGTGTGCCCGAAAAGCCATGACAATTTCCGGTCAGCCTCTTTTTCATCTGCATAGCCGGCAAAATAATCCTTCAGCAACTCATTCTCCGGAGCCACCTCATAAGCTTCCTCCAGTAAAGGCAGAAAAGCCTGTGCCTGCTTTAAGATTGAGGTATCCAGCGGATTTACATACCCACGCGAGTAAGGAGCCTTTTGCCATGTATTCCAGATAATGAAACGTATATCCTCCAGGTTCACCTCTCCCTTCATATAATCTTTCCCTGTAGGATAGAATGGAAGACACCTGCCATACAAACGGGTATGAGCAGTAGTAAATCCCTGCCACAATCCCAGTCCGGAGATTATATCTTCCAGATAAGCCGCCACATACAAACTTACATTCTTGCGAAACGTCTCAGGCAATTCCTCCAAATGACAGACCGCATAAAGTTTATTGGCCAACTCCACAAAAAACGTATCTGAAGAACAAACTGTCGTATACGGATGAATAGCCAGCCAGTCGTTCAAATAAATCACATTCTTTTTCATACAATACTTCGGTAAATTTTTACCGATAAATTAAAATTAAACATAGAATCGGCATA